>OLHE01000661.1_pt1 | contig 26352 bp, 19 predicted proteins | sample 1605821 | NCBI WGS metagenome assembly OLHE01 (sample SAMN03283250) | human gut metagenome | biome: human-associated habitat; material: feces | host: Homo sapiens | place: USA | collected 2013
TTCACTTGAAGAATTTTCACTATCAGAAGTTGAGTTAGAACTACTACTATCATTACTTTGACTTGTCTCATTAGAACTAGTTCCTAACTCATCATTATTATCAAATGAAGCCTTTTCTTGACTATTTCCTGTATTACTAGGATTATCACTTTTCTCATCGAATGTATTCTCTTCACTTGAAGAATTTTCACTATCAGAAGTTGAGTTAGAACTACTACTATCATTATTTTGACTAGTCTCATTAGAACTAGTTCCTAACTCATCACTATTATCAAATGAATCTTTTCCTTGACTATTTCCTGTATTACTAAAATTATCACTTTTCTCATTTAAAGTATTCTCTTCACTTGAAGAATTTTCACTATCGGAAGTTGAACTAGAACTAATACTATTATTATTCTCAACAGTCTCATTAGAACTTTTTTCTAACTCATCACTATTATCAGATGAAGCATTTTCTTGACTATTACCTGCACTACTAGAATTATCACTTTTCTCATCTAAAGTATTCTCTTCACTTGAAGAATTCTCACTACCAGAAGTTGAACTAGAACTACTACTATCATTACTTTGACTAGTCTCATCAAAATCTTTTTCTAACTCTTCACCATTATCAAATAACGAATCATCTTCATTACTACTTAAATTATCATTATCACTAAAATTATCTTGATCAGCATCTACATTATTTACCGAATCTATATTATTGGAATCCAAATTATCTAAATCTTCTTTTTCTTGTTCAGTTATTTCATTTTCTAATATTTCTTCTAAATTACTTTTTTCAAATTTCCAAAATCTCATTTTTAACTACACTATCTCTTTTTTTGAAAAACATGATTACTATCATTAAAACTAATCGAAAAATTACTTTCTGCTTTTCTAATTAATTTACCATTTAAATCAAACAACCATGAAACTTTCTTTTTATCTTCAAAAATTTGTAATTTATTATCTTCAACTCCAATAGAACTTATTTTATTAGAAGTTGGATATACTGTCTCTTTTTGCTTTCCGCCTTTAGAAGATATTACAACAAAACCATAATGTTCCCCTCCAACCATAATACCAGGCATTAAAGAACAACTATTATAGCCTTCAGTAGTTTTTAAAAGAATATCAAAATAATTATCTAATCTTATGCATATTGGATTTAATATTTTAGAATTATCATCCATAAGAACGCCTCCAATTAATTATTTATAATAGCATAATCAAAAAAAGATTAAAAGTAATTTTTCCTAACAATTAAAATATACAAATTCGTTGCTTATTATATAAATAATGTTATAATAACTAACTATTAGAAAGGGACTAGTTATGATTAGTACAAATACATCAAATAATAAAATTAAAGATTACCATTTTTTTGAAAATCAAGACATAGAAAGAGTATCAATTAAAGAAAGTATAAAAATCATTGGAGAAAGATCATTCTATAAATGTAAAAACCTAAAAAAAATAATTTTACCAAACAGCCTAGAAAAAATAGAAGCAAGTGCTTTTTCTGGTTGTGAAAATCTAGAAGAAATAATTCTTCCAAGGAACTTAAAGCACATAGACTATAGAGCATTTGCAGATTGTAAAAGACTAAAAAGAATTGTTATTCCAGACAGTGTAGAATCAATTGATTGGGGAGCATTCTCTGGATGTGAAAATCTAGAAGAAGTCATTCTTCCTAAAAATTTAAAAAAACTTAGTGACCAATTATTCTTAAATTGTAAAAAATTAAAATATGTAGAACTACCTAAAGTATTAACAGAATTACCTGATGAATGTTTTAAAGGATGTCATAGTCTTGATATAAAACTTAGTCCCAATATTAAAACACTTGGAAAAAGCACTTTTGAAAACTGCTACAAATTGTCAACTTTTCCAAAACACGTAACTAAATATGATATTAATACATTTAAAAATTGCCGTAGTCTTACATCAGCAACTATAAATAAAGATATAACAAAAAGAAGATATATTCATGAACTACCTGATGGCCTATTTGATGGTTGTATTAATTTAAGTACTATAGAATATCTAAATACAAATAAAATTAGTATTGGAAAAAGATGTTTTAGGAATTGTAAAAGTCTAAAAGAAATTCCAAACTTTATTAATAATTACAATGAAAGAGCCTTTGAAAATTGTAACTCTCTAACACACATTAATTTAATTTCTAAAAAAATTCCCTTTGCTTGTTTTAGAAATTGTAAAAATATAAAGAAAGTTACAAATCAAAATATAATAGAAGAAATTGAATCATTCGCTTTTTCAGGTTGTGAAAGCATAGAAGAATTTTCCCTTACAAATATTTTAAATGTTCCTAGTGAAGTATTTAGTAATTGTAAAAAATTAAAAAAAGTAAAATTAAATAAAAATACAAAAAGAATTGAAACAAAAGCCTTTGAAAATTGTCATGAATTAAATGACATAGTCTTACCAGATACAATTGAAGTTATTAAAAAGTTTGCATTTGCAAATTGTATAAATCTTGAAAAATTTAGAATACCAAAAATGTTAACTACTCTAGATAGTAGTGCTTTCGCATTCAACACTTCTCTAAAAAAAATTGAAAATAATCCTGAAAATAATTTCTATCAAGCACTTGATAATAAAATATTATTTGATAATAGAAATCAAAAAATTATTTTATATGCTGGTGGACTAAATGAAGAAAAATTGTCATTAGAACCATTCACTGTAATAGATAATCAAGACAGAGAAACAATATTTCCAATAAATTCAATTGCTAAATTTGCATTTTCAACTGCTCCTAATCTAAAAGAACTAGCTATATGTTCATCTGTATCAGAAATTGATACTAAAGCCTTTATTGGAGCGAATAACCTAGAAAAATTAGAAATTATCATTGTCCCATTCTTCACATCAATAAATCTGCAAACAACAAGTAACAATAAAATAATAGTAAATGAAAAAGATATATCACAATTTCCTTTTAAAACATTAAAGTTTTCCCTATCAAGTAATAATAAAGATAATAAAAATTCAGTATTTTTAATGATTAGCAACTTTAACCCAAACTTTAAAAACTTAAAAAGAATTGAATTTAGTAATGACTGCAGTTATGTCATTTCAAATAATTGTTTTGAAAATTGCAATCAAGTAAAATCAGTAAAAATACCAAATAATGTTTTAAGTATAGGTACTAATGCATTTTCTAAAAATACTAAAGTAATTTTTGATAATGGAATGGTATTAACAAACTTACTACATATGGGAAAAGATAAAAATTATTTTGGAGACTATATACGTTATGATATTGATGATAATGAAACTTATTATATAGAAAATAATGGTGAAATTATTAAACTAACAAAAAATGATATTGAAAGACTTTGCAAGAATAGTGATTTAATAAAAGAATCACCAATAAAGTTTGTAGACTTTTTAAAATGCCTTAAAAAATTTGATTTAGAAATACCATTATTATTAAATGGCGTTTTAATAAAAAACATAAGTCTAAAAAATAAAATTACTCTTTTTAATACATTAAGAAGAGATGATAACTTCTACCTTAACGTTTTAGAAAAATCAAAACTATTTGATAAAGATGATACGATTACACAATCTATACTAGAAGATAAAAATTTTGAAAAAGTAGTAGATTATATTAACATTTTCAAAAATTATAATATTAAAGAAGAACTTCTATATAATAAAATACTCTTCAATAGTTATAAAGCTAAAGATTTGGAAGAACTAATAATTTTAGATTATCCTCTTCTTTTAAAAACACTTACTGAAAGTGAATTACTAGAAACTAAAGAAACTGATGAAATATCAAAAAAAATATTATTAAAAAATACATTAAAAGACTTTATTGTAAACATTAAAAATTCAAATATTAAAGATAAATATATTTTTAATAAAACATTTATTGCTTGTGCGAAAAATCCATTATTTAAAGAACTATTAAATGTGTATGATGCAAATACAAAAAGATTATTAAAAAGAAGTAAAACTATCACAAATAATAAAGTATCAGTTGATAATTTTAATGATTTATTAACTCTTATGAAAATAACAGGTGCTCTTGAAAAAGATCCAATAACAAGACAACGTGCTGCAACATTTATTACTGAGAAATTATTTAGTGAAACTTTAAATAATAAAGATAAAAATATAAATAAAATAATTGGTGATGACATCCATAGAATTTTTAATTTTGAGCCTGAATTTGGATATAATAGTGAATTTGCAGACTTCTTTTTAAATAATTATCAAGCTATAATTGCTGAAGAAAAAAATAAGTCTGGATTTATACAAAGAGTCTATAAAAACTTCAATGAAATTTCTAAAACTTCTACATCAAACAAAGGTAGACAAAGAAAATTAAAAGTAACACTTGAGAAATGTAAATCATATCTTCAAGCACATAAATTTGGAAAAGTTGACCCCCAATATGCCGAATTAGCAAAATTAATTGGAGCCTGGTATGATAAGAAAAAGACATTTGATAAAGCAGTTAAATTAGAAAAAGAAATAGAAAATGCTCCAAGAAACATTTTTACAAAATCATTTATTGATGAAAATAATAGAATTATTTATGATAATGATTCTAAAAACGACTTAAAAGAAAACTTAAATGAAAATTATTCTTATCAATGGTTACCTAAACAAGATATTGATAACTTTGTACTTGGAAAATATTGTAATTGCTGTGCTCATATAGAAGGTGCTGGTCAAGGAATAATGCGTGCAAGTATGGCCCTTAACTGTTGTCAAAACTTAGTAATAAGAAATGAAGAAGGAACTATTATTGCTAAAGCAACTATCTATGTAAACAAAGAACAAAACTATGCTGTTTATAATAATATAGAAGTATCTTTAAAATATAAAAATGAAAATGATTTAAAGAAAATCTATGACGCTCTAATAAGAGGAACTAATGCTTTCTTAGAAACATACAACTTAAATAATCCTAAAGAACAAATTAGAGAAATTACAGTTGGGTTAAATAGAAATGCTTTAAGTGAATATTTAACAGATGAAAAACACCCAAAAACAAAAACTTATCAAGCACTTTATTTTGGAAGATACTCAATTGAAAATAATTATCACTATAATGGAGATTGGGAATCAGTTCAAAGACTAATTTTAAAAAAGTAAGGAGATGAAAATATGGAAGGATATGACAAAAGTGCAAAGAAAATAATCATTCCTGAAGGAACTGAATTTATACCAGATTACGCATTTAAAGATTATAAAAATCTAGAAGAAATAATTATTCCAGACTCAGTTATTCAAGTAGGAAGATGTGCCTTTGAAGGATGCAATAAATTAAAAAAAATTACTCTTTCTAAAAACTTAAGAATCCTTGAAAACTATTCTTTTTGTAACTGTCCATCTCTTGAAGAAATAACAATTCCTAAATCACTTCAATACTTCTCAAAAGGTCTTTTTAAAAATTGTAAAAGACTTAAAAAAGTAAATATTGAATCACAAATAAATTATATTGACGATTTTGCATTCTCTGGTTGTGAAAAACTAGAAAAACTTCCAATTACAGAAAATACTTCTAGTTTTGGAACATGTGCTTTCAGAAATTGTGATTCTATTGAAGAAATACATATAGGTAAAAATGTTGACAATATCGAAGATGGTGCTTTCTCTCTTATGCATTCATTAAAAAAAATAACTGTTGATAAAGATAACGAAAATTTTGAATCTGTTGATGATGATACTATATTAATTAACGACAAGGGAAGTATTCTTCAGTATGCAATTGCAAACACTAAAGAAAATGTTGTTGTTGGCTACTACCCTAAAAGTTATGGAACCTATAAAAGTTTTGATGAAGAAACACCAATAAATAGTTATGAACTTATATATAACATTAGAGACTATACCTTTGCAGGATCAAAATATTTAAAATCCATAGACATAAACTCTGAACTAGAAAGTATTGGACCAAAAACATTTTTTGAATGTCCAAATCTAAAAACATTAAATATCTTCCACTCATCATATGGAGATAAACTTCTAATTCATGTACATAAATCATTCAATGAAGAATCACACATCCCTTTTAAAGAAATAAATATAGATGAAGGAATAATAACACTTTGTGGAAATCAAGGAGAAATATTTAAAAATGCAACTGAAATAAATCTCCCAGAATCTTTAGTCGAAATAAATAATAGTGTTTTTGATAAAGCCACAAAAGTAAAAGAATTAAGAATGCCAAAAAATATCCAAGTAATAGGACCAAACAACTTTTGTAATGACACAACAATAATTTTTAATGAATTAGGTAAAATAAAAGCCAAAGATATAAATATGCTTCAAACAAAAATTAATGAAACATACTACTTAAATCCATCAGATACAAAAAGAAAAATCTTATCCTTAAAAGATGGAACATATTATATAAAAATAAATGATTATGACATAATAAAAATAAATGAAGATGAAATAAGAAGTCTATCCCCTACTTCACATTATTTAGAAAAAGATCCTGATGAACTTGCTTTATATGTTATGGAACTTCTTAGAATGGATGGAGAATATGATAGATTACTTTCTAATATTTGGACAAATGAAAAATTAGAGAACTTATTTAATAAATTTGCTTTTGAATCTAAGACAGTTGAAAAAATATCTCAAATAAAACTTTCAAAAATTATGAAAGAAATAGTAGATAATCATGATAAAGAAGATGAATTTTTATTCAGTGCTAATATAATTAAAAGAGTAAAAAAAGAAGACCTAATAAAACTTATTGAAAACTATAATTTATCAATAAAAAGATTTTTTAAATATAGTGAATTTCTAGAAGATGAAAGACTAACTTTAAACGTAGACAAATTAATAAAATATTGTAATCTTCTAGAAAAATATCAAGTATATGATAGATTTTTATATAAACATTCATTTGCTCTTAACTTAAGTTATGAAGACCAAGAATTATTGGTTAGAAATTACAATAAAAATATTAAACATTTATTAAAAAATAGTAATACAGTTGATGACGTTTATGGAGCAAATTTACAAGATTTATTTAAACTATGTAAAGTATTAGGTGTTTTTTCTAATAATAAAATTTTAAGTCAAAAAGTAACTACATTTCTTAATGAAAAGATAATAAATGACAAAGTAGAAAATGGTATAACTGATAATAATATTCATTCTATTTTTAATGAAATAGTACCAAAAGAAAAACTTAATTACGAATTCATTGAATTTTTTATTACTAATTATAAAGAACTTTTAAATCTAGAAAAAGAAACATCTGGACTAATCGCTAAAATTTATAATGCTTTTGAAAATATTTCTAAAGTATCAACTTCACATAGAGGATCACAAAGACATTTAAAAGTAACAATAGATAAATGTACTGATTACTTTCTAACAAAAGATTTTGATAATGTAACTGAAAAAAATAAAGAATTAGCAAACCTACTTAGAAAATTTTATCTAGAAGGTTATGTACTAGGAATTGCAGAAAAAATATTAAAACAAAGTGAAGCAGCTCCAAGAAATATATTTACTAAAGTAACTTACACAAGTGAAGGAGTTCCAATTTATTCATATGATGCAAAGGAAGACTTAAAAGAAGAAAATACAAATGATTTTTCATATGAGTGGTTACCTAAACAAGACTACAATAATTTAATACTTGGAAAGCTTTGTAACTGTTGTGCTCATATACTTGGAGCAGGTGCTGGAATCATGCGTGCAAGTATGATTTTAGATAATTGCCAAAACCTAGTAATAAGAAATGAAGAAGGAAAAATAATCGCTAAAATGACTATATATGTCTATAAAGATAAAGGTTATGCCATAATTAACACATCAGAAATAAATCTAAACTATTTAGATGAAGAAAACCTAAAAAAAGTGTATAATGCATTTTTACGAGGAGTAAATGCCTTTGTTGATAAGTACAATGAAAATAATTCCATAAAATTAAATCAAATAAATATGGGAGAATACAGAAACGAATTAAAAAATTTACTAGGAAATAAAGAAATGCCTCTGATGGAAAGTCCAAACTATTCAACATATGGTTATTTTGCAGAAGGTAAAAGTGTAGGTACATATAATGGAGACTCTCATCAAAAACAAATCTTAGTATTAAAAAAATGAGAAATTATATTATTAATATTCTCATTTTTATTTACCAAAATTTCTTACTTTTAACCTTTCCTTTTGAAATATTATCTTCATATCTAATAATTTCTGGTATAAGTAATTCTTTGTAAGGACTGTCTTCTAAACTTTCTTTTAACTTATCAATCATCTCATATAATATATTATCATATTGATTTGAAAAACTACTAAAATCTTTATTCAAATCAAGAACATCTTTTAAATAAATTTTCTCTATCTTAGGCTCTTCTAATTCATAATAGAAACCTTTCTCCATTTTTAATAAAGAAAATAAATCATATACCCAAGTCTTATTTCCTTCTTCTACTTCAATCCACAAATTATAATCTAAATGACCTTGTCCATATTCATAAAACAAAATATTTCTTGTAGAATTAGTACTTCCTTTAACTAATTTAATATTCTTATCTTTAAAAATCCAAGTAAGTAGTTCTGCTTTATTATCAATATTAATAAATGTAGTATCAGTAGAAAAAATATAAATAAGTCCAGAAAATACTCCATAATAGCACTTTCTAAGTTCACTTATAATTTCTTGATCAAATGATTTTACTAAGTTATTTTTAAATCCATACATTAATTTCTGATATAAATCATCTTTTTTCTTTATATAACTTATAAATGTAGTCTCACCTTTAACTTTAGAAACTCCATATAATTTTTTATAATCAATCATCTACATCAACCATTATTTCTTTATATTTTGCTTTCCTTTATTAATAATAATTCCACTTCCAGAATCAAACTCTCTATAAGAAAAGTCTCCTTGGAATATTTTTAATGCTCTATCAAGTTCTCCAAATATGTAACTAACAATTATGCCTTTACTTTTCTCACTAAATTCATCAATTTTCTCTAAGTAAGCACTCTTTTTTACATAATTTATAATATTAGAAAGATATATTAAATCATAGCTATCCTCTATTTTTAAATCCATTAGATCACTTTCTATATAATTTATATTTATATTTTTTAATATTTCTTTTAACTTATAATATTCATCTTTTTCTAAGTATTTGTTTTGTTCTAATGCACTTGTCTCAAAAACCATTTCTGATGAAAATAAAGTTGAATTATAAATATCATACCAATCATTATAATTAAATAAATATTCCCAAAACTCTCTTGTTTCTTCATCTAATTCTTTTCTAATCTTATCAAAGAATAAATCATCATAATATTCATCTAAAGTAGTTTCTGTAGTAGCAAAGAAAAATTTAATATACTCTTCTCTAGTAAGAGATTTTATTGCTGCTATTTTAAGTTTTAAAAAGTATTTTGGAAAAACACTTATATCAAAAGCATCAACACGTGTAGGATTTGTAAGTAAAGTATTAAGTATTTGATCACCACTTCCAATTACTGTTAAAACTTTATCCTTATTCATTAATATATCAAAAAATTCATTTAATTTTTCATTTGTTTTTTTATATATAAATGACTCTTTATGAAAAGAATCATTTTTATCTAAATTAACATAATTACCTCTTACTATTTCTTGTGCTATTTCTTTATTTTCCATATAATCCCCCTCTAAAATTATTTTCTATTATAACATAAATAGCTAAGAAATAAAAATTATTTTTTTCTTTTATAGTCATAATATTCTTTACAAAGTGGTCTAGCTCTAGTACCAGTTCCTGGTATATTAATTTTTTCTAAATCATCATAAATATTTGGTACTTTAATATTAAACTTTTTACACTCATCAGGAGTTATTTCTTTAAAAGCAGGACATGGCAAAACACTTCCGTCAAACTTTATATCTAACTTTTCAAGCCCTGCATTACATTTATGAGTTGTATTTCCTTGTAAAGGTATTCCTATTCTAATATTTCCAGAATACTTGTCTCGACACTCATCAAGTATTTTAAAGAATTCTTTTTTCTCATCACTACTAAGTTCAAGTATTTCTTTATTCTGATATCCTCTTCCTTGTGGTAAAAAATTAAGTATACTTATATTCTCTATTTTTGCAATCTCTAACATTTCTAATATATCCGGAATTTCTTTATAATTAACTTTCATTGGTACAAAATGTACATCAACATTCATGCAAACACACGCTGCATTAAGTAGTGAATCAAGTAAACTCTCTCTAGCAGAATTAGTTCTTCCCATTAAAAAGCAATCTGTTTCTTCTTCATACCCTTGATAATCAAAAACAATTTTATCAAGACCAATATTTTTTAATTTATAAAGTAAATCTTTTGTAATAGGAGAATATTTTCTTGGAGTAAGTAAATTATTATAATACCTTTTTATACAATTAATTAAAAATAAATTATCACTTTCATGTTCATAAACTTCATTTAATCTCTCATTCATTTCTTTGTTATAATACTCTTTTTCCTCATCACTCAATCCTTTATTATAAACAACTCCACTTGTAAAAATAACCGTTCTAATTCCTAAACTTTTCGCATAACTTACCATATTAACTATATCAGGATGTAAAAAAGGCTCTCCTCCAGAAATAGACAATTCTTCTATTCCACCATTTTTCATAAAATAATCAATTACTCTCTTAAAATCATCAAAACTAATTATTCTACTCTTATTACAATCAGAATTAGAAGAACAAAACTTACAATTATTTAAACACTTCTCTATTACTTCAAAACATAAGTCCTTTACCATATAAATCAACTCCATTAACTATCTATATATTATAAAATTTATCTTTATACATCGCAATATTTTTCTAAATTAAAAGTAGACCAAAGTCTACTTATTTAAATATCTTTTTTATTAATCCAATTATTTATATCATTGTATATTACTAATCTATCTAATTCATGTAAAATATCATGTCTTAATCCATCATATATTTTATATCTTAAATCAACAATACCAGCCTTAGAAAAAGCATTATATGTCTTTATTACTCCTTTTTTAAAATCACCTACAGGATCATCCGCTCCAGATAAAAGAAGTATTCTTGTATTTCTATTCATTTTAGAAATATTTTTCTTTTTTGCAGTAAAAATCATTGCACTAAGCATTTCTCTAAAAAGTCCTGCCGATAACGCTTCTCCTCTTAAAGAATCGTGAATATAAGTATTTAATGCTCCCTCATCTTTTAATAACCAGTCAAAATCTGTTTTATTTGGCATAAATTTCTTATTATAAGTACCAAATGTTAATTCTTTTATCTTTGGAGTAGTATTTTCTTCTCCATTCTTTTTTCCTTCTCTAATAGCAATATTTCTAACCATTGACAAAAGAAATGGACTAGTCATTCCAGTACCTACAATAATTGCTCCTGTAATACTCCCAGGATACTTAATTAAATGTTCTCGAAGTACAAATGATCCAAGAGAAAAACCTAACATATAATATGGAACATTAGAATACTTTTCTTTAGTCATTTTCAAACAAGTATTAACGTCCTCAACAACATAATTAAAACTCCCCTCTCTACCAAAGTACATTTTAATCCTTCCATTATTAGTAGATAATCCATGTCCAATTAAATCAATACCTACAACTAAATATCCAATACCTGTAAAGTATTCAGCAAAATCTTTATACCTCATAATATGTTCAGTAACACCATGAATTACTTGGATTATTCCAATAACTTGAGTATCTGGTACAAATTCTACCATATGTATATTTGTTTTATTATCACTTGATAAAAAATAATCTTCTAATATTTTCATAACTCCTCCATCTTAAATAATTATACCATTTTAATCGTTAAAAAAAAAGAAACTAATCAAGTTTCTTTTGTAATTCTCTAAGTGTCATCAAAAACTCATTTGTCTTTTTAATCTCTTCATCAAGTTTTTCATAATTTGCAGTGTTTTCAAGTTCTAATTCAGTTTGAGACATAGTCTCTTCATCTTTTTCAATTCCAAATATTGGTGAAATAATTGGACTACTCTTAAATTTCTTACTCTCAGTTTCTTTAACACTAACAGTATCTTTTGTAATTTCTTTTTTAGTTAAGTAACTATCAATCTTACTTTCTAAATCTTTTTCCATTTGAGAAACACTAGGTGCTTCATAAATAGGTCTTACAACGTTAGGAGTCTCAATTGCTTGTGACTCAATTATTTGTGGTTCTTCTTCTAATATTTCTTCTTGTAATTCACTTGCTGGTACAACGTTTTCAATAATAAATGGTTCATCAAAACTACTTGCTTTTTCACCAACTTTTTTCTCTAAATCTTGTAAACTTATAGGTTCATTACCCTCATCTGCATATTGAGTAGCCTCATTTGCCTCATACATATCTTTACTTCTCTTAATTAATTCTTCAAGACTTATAATAGCATTAGCTTCTTGTTCTTCTTCATAATTATTTAATGCAATATTTTCCATATCATCTTGCATATTTTCTTTATTTCTTAATTCTTCCCTAACTCTATCTAATTCACGTTTAGCATCTTCCATACTAGGTTCAATACTTGTATATTGCAACTCTTCATTTTTGTTTTCTTCACTAATAGAATTTAGTGATGTATCAACTATATTCTCACTAACAGGTGTCTCTGAAACAGCATCTGTATTAACTTCTACTTGATCATTTACTATTTCATTTACAGTATCATCTACACTGGCATCTTCTAAAGTATTTTCAATAACAATTGGTTCATGATATGAAACAGCATCATTTGAAACATAATTTTCCGGATTAGTTGATGAAATAATTAGTGGTTCAGAGTAAACTGGAGTTTCTTGATAATTTGAAACAGTTGACTCAAAACTAATTGCCTCTTCTTTATCAACCTCTGGCATAATATCCATTATACTACGTTCTTTTACTTCTTCTTTTTCTTCTAAAGTAGTTGGCAAAGCAACCTCTTTATTAACTGAATCAACCACATGTTTTAATTCAGCAGTTGACTCAAGAAGTTCATTAACACTACTAGCATTATTTGTATTACTATAATTTTCATTATTAATTACTTGTAACACTGGCTTTTGATATGTTTCTTCTTTTTTATTCTTAACTTCTGGCATTTCTTCTTGAATTTGTTCAACTAACTTATTTAACTCTCTAGTATTATTCTTCATTCTATACTTAGCACTATTAGCCTTAACTAAATATATTATAAAACATATAAAACAAGCAATACCTGCTATTATATATATAACCATTATTTCTTTTGATGTTAAAAACTCTAATAAATCACTCATCTTGACTCCACCTCTATTATCTTAAGTTTAACATACACTTACACTAACTTAAAGTACAAATTAAACTAATTGATAATTATTTACTTTTTCTTTACAAATTATTACTTATGTTCGATATAAGTCTATACAAGGTAAATACCCTACTAATCAAATATAGCATATATATTACAATAAAGATATAATTTTTTCTAATTTAACATAAATTTTACTATGAAAGAAAAATTTATTAAATCTACAATTATTCTCTTAATAGGTGGCTTAATAACAAAAATCTTAGGTCTTATAATTAAAATTACTATGTCAAGATTAATCGGAACAAAAGGTCTTGCTATGTACATGTTAATACTCCCAACTTTTTCTCTTTTAATAAACATAGGAACATTTTCAATACCAATCGCTCTTTCTAAATTAATATCAGAAGATACAAGAAATAATAAAAATCTTTTCTTCTCAACTCTACCAATTCTATTTATTGTAAATATTACTTTAATTACTATTGTCATATTAACATCAAAATATATAAGTACAACACTTTTAAAAAATAAAGATTTATATATAAGTATATTATCTATGTCATTAGTAATACCATTCACAACAATATCAGCTATTTGTAGAAGTTACTTTTTTGGTAAAGAAAAAATGACTCCTCATGTTATAAGTAATATTGTAGAAGATATTGTAAGACTACTTTTAATGATTATAGGAATACCTTACTTTTTACAATTTGGTCTAAAGTATGCAGTATGTTTTATAATACTTTCTAATATAATAAGTGAAGTAACATCAACAATTATTTTAATATTCTTTTTACCAAAAAACATAACATTAAAAAGAAAAGATTTCCATCCAAATAAAATATATATAAAAGATACATTAAAAATATCCATTCCTAATACACTATCAAGATTAATAGGAAGTGTTGCCTATTTTTTAGAACCAATAATTTTAATCACTTTTTTAAGTAAAAACTATAGTATTAACTATATAACTCATGAATATGGAATTATATCAGGATATGTAATCCCTCTAATATTACTTCCATCTTTTTTTACACTAGCAATTTCTCAAGCACTACTCCCAGTCATATCTAAAGAATATATAAAAGGAAATAAAAAATATATAAGAAAAAAAATAAACTTAACTCTTGCATTTACTATAATTTTAGGTCTATTAATAACAATACCTCTTACAATTTATCCAAATTTCTTCTTAAACTTTCTTTATAAAACTACTGAAGGTGCTAATTATATGCGTCTACTTGCTCCTATTTGCTTATTAGAATATATCCAGTCTCCAATATCTTTTTCTATAGAAGCAATAGGTAAAAGTAAAATAAACTTTTATGCATCTATTATAAGTGTTGCATCAAGAACAATTATTTTAATAATTCTATCAAATTTCAAACTAGGAATTTATTCTTTTATAATATCTCTTTCTATAAATATTATACTAACTACATTATATTCTTATATAAAATTAAATAAATATTTAAAATAACACTAATTTTATACGTTTTTTTCACTTAATTTTCATATTTATTGTATAATATACGTAATTAGGGAGGGATTTCAATGAAAATATTAATAGTCGACGATGAAGATTTAATAAGAACTGTTATAAAAGAATACTGTTCTAATAGTAATTACGAAACCGAAGACGCTTCATCTGGAAAAGAAGCTTTAGAACTTTTAAAAACCAAAGACTATGATTTAATGGTATTAGATATAATGATGCCAGAAATGGATGGATTTACAATGCTTAAAGAACTACCCGTCGAAAAAAGAATACCTACTATCGTCCTTTCTGCTCGTGGAGAAGAATATGACAAACTATCTGGTTTCGACCTTGGAATAGACGACTATATAACTAAACCATTCTCACCAAAAGAGTTATTAGCCAGAATAAAAGCAGTTTTAAGTAGAACATCCAAACAAATGCCTACAATATACAAATTAGATTCTTTAGAAATTAATTATTCTGCACACACTTTAAAAATAGATAATAAAATAATTAATCTCACTCCAAAAGAGTTCGAAATCCTAACCTATTTAATTAAAAATAAAGATATTGCTATTTCACGTGAGCAATTACTTTCTAATATATGGGGCTATGATTTCTTCGGAGATGATAGAACTGTTGATACTCATATAAAAATGTTAAGAAACAATCTAGGAAAATATAGAAACCACATTATAACAGTAAGAGGAGTTGGTTATAAGTATGTGGAAAATGAAGAATAGCCTAAATAATGTTATTTTAAAATATTTTGTAATTTTTTCTATATCAATAATATCTTTCTTATGGTTATTTCAATTTTTGTTTTTTAAAAGCTTTTATAAAGAACAAAAACTAAATGATGTAAAAGCTGTTGTATCTAAAGTTTCAAAATATCAAAATACAGATGAATTCAATGAAATAATAAACACTCTTGCTATGGACAAGAGTGTTTGTGTTGAAATCGACGATAATAATTTTGATTCATTATATCATTCTAGTTACTTTGGAAAAGGTTGTATTTCAAATAAACAAAAAACAGATTACTTTAAATTTGACTTTATGAGAAGTAATGTAGATGAAAAGCAATATGAATTAACTAATAGAAATCAAGATACAACAATAGTTTATGCATTAAAACTAGATAATGAAAGATATGCTTTTGTAAACACATCAATTGTTCCAGTAGATGGTATTACTAATTTACTTACAAAACAACTAGCAGTAATGACCATACTTATTTTAATAATATCTTATGTACTTGCCTACTTCATTTCAAATCATATCGCAAATCCAATAAAAGAAATTAATAATAAAGCAAAAAATCTCGCAACAGGAAACTTCGATATTGATTTTTCAAATGATGCAAAGATAACCGAAATAAACGATTTAACAAAAACTCTAAATTATGCAAAAGATGAATTAAGTAAGACTGAAGAATATAGAAGAGATTTAATGGCCAATGTCTCACATGACTTAAAGACACCACTTACAATGATTAAAGCCTATGCCGAAATGAGTATGGATCTACACTCAGATAATAAAGAAAAACAAAAAAGTGATATGGAAACAATTATATCAGAAGCAGATAGACTAACAGTACTAGTAAACGATATATTAACACTATCTGTAATGCAAACAAATCTTGATACTCTAAATTTAGAAGAATTTGACTTAATAAAATTAACTGAAGATGTATTAAAAAAATATAGTTTATACCAAGAAACAGAAAATTATAAATTTATATTTAACCATAATATAGATAGTTTAATAATAAAAGCTGATAAAAAGAAAATAGAACAAGTAATTTATAACTTAGTAAATAATGCCATTAACTATACAGGAGAAGACAATAAAGTTACTATTAATATAAATCAAAATAATAAAGAAACATTAGTTGAAATAATTGATACTGGAAAAGGTATAAAAGATGAAGATATTCCATATATTTGGGATAAGTATTATAAAAACAAAAAGAAACATAAAAGAAATTTAGTTGGAACTGGACTAGGTCTATCAATAGTAAAGAATATCTTTGAACTTCATAAATATGAATATGGAGTAAAAACAAAAAAAGATCATGGAAGTAATTTCTATTTTATAATTCCAAATAAAAATAATTAAAAAAACCTCGTTTTAATATAAGAAACGAGGTTTTATATTATTAATAAGTAAAATAAAAGAACAACTTAAAGGTCGTCCTTTTATATCAATTTTTCAAGAACAATAAGCAACATTAAATCTTATGTTTTTTAATGGTTACTTTTTATTAATGCTCTTCTTTCTTCTTCTATTTTAAAATGTTCTGGATACTCTGATTTAAAGCCTTGTAAATAGTCTTGCAAAAGTTGAATCATCTCAACATTATATATATCACCATCTACTAATTCTTTTTCTTTAAGATATTTTTTATCATAACAGATAAATTCAGTATTATGACTATCACTTGTAATATAATCATTTCTTATTAATTTCCTAGTAGGAGAAGCAGGTCTAGAAATACTAATTTTTAAATTTCTATTAATAGTAATTCCATAACCTGATGAAATTATTTCTCCATCAGTTCTATCAATTATTCTTTTAATAGCTTCATAAGTTAATACATCTGTTGCCCTTCTATTTAAAATATCGTATATATTTTTTGCAAAGCTTGAATCCATCTTGTCATTATGTCCTAAAAAAACAATTCCATCCATACTTCTTTGCTGATTCTTATTTGCCTCTTTCTTTACTAAAATACCAAAATCTGTTCCCATTTTATTTTCCCCCATTCTTTATTTATTAAACTAATTTCTTTTTATTTATTTTATTATCATAATTCACAGATTCCATTAAAGTCCCTTCATCACAAGAAAACTTATTAGAATCAATCCCATAATCTTTAGAATTACACCATATTTCATCACGTAATCTATACTTATAATTATCATCATACACATATAATACTTTTGCTTGATGCTTAACAATTAAATCAATGTCCTTATTACTTATATTAATAATATTATTTCCAACTCTTAAATTAACAGATATTTTTTCATTAAAACAAGCAGCATTTATTATCTTATCACCAAACAAATCAAAAGTTCTTTTAAATGCGCTTTGATACTCTTCTGTATCAATTTCTTCTTCTCTAATAAAAGTATAATTAGGATTATCTTTATTATTAGAAGCCATTCTTTGTAAATCTTTTGTTTTATATAAGTAAACAAGACCTAAAAAATAATCTTTATAAAACATATTACCAGAATCTTCAACTTTTATACTTTTATTTTGATTTTCTCTAATCCACTCTCTTGTTGTTTTATCAATACTCTTAGAGATTAAATTACTTCTAACGCTATTATATGAATTATCCTCACTATAACTACTATATCCTATATAATCAGTAATCGGACTAGTCATAACAGGTGGTTTGTTGACATGTTCAAATAACTCTGGATTTTTCTCAAAAACTATGTTTATCATATTAATCATATCTTCAAAGTTTTCATTACTAGCATATATTATACAGCAATCATCTCTTTTAGAAATATTGTTAAATTTAAAATCAAAATTTTTTTGTTTTTTGAAACATTCATTAACAAAAACATCAATAAATTTATAAATATATCTTCTATCAATATTTAAATATAGTGAATGCTCTCTTTTCTCTTTTTCAGCTGATGCACATGTTATATCACAAAAATTATATTCTTTAAATAAATCTTTACTTTTAAAATCCCATCTATATTTAGAAAGTAACCCTTTTAAATCACTATCAAGAACATTATCCGGATTAATATGTTTTAATATATCATCTGCCGTATCAAATCTATAACTATCTAAATAAGAATAGAATTTTAAAAATCCAAGTTTTTCTTTACGAGTTAAATGTCCTCTAGCAAATATATTATTAAGAGTTATTTTCCATAAAACAAATAATCTATTATAAAATATATTCTTATCTTCTAAATCATCTCCAAAAATACTATAATCATTTTTACTATTAACTTTTAAAATATCTTCACTAAAATTAGAAGAATTACTATATGTATCAACTATATCTTCTAATATTTCATTATCATATAAAGGATTTTTTAATGATTTATATAAGTCACAACATTTCATATATAAGCCCCCTTTCTTTTCGAGAGTATATTATATCATATAAACAACAATTTGTAAAAGAAAAACTATTAAATTAATGTTTAATAGTTTTTAATGTCTATTGATAATTTGTCATAGAAACAATAATACTTAAATCAAATCTGCTATAGCACAAACTATAAAAGATGCAAAATTTAAAATAATAATTATTAAAATTCTAAAAAAATACTTCTCTTTAAAAATCAATAGATTCTATAATTGCTTTATTATAATAAATATTATTACTTCCACAATTTGAACAAGTAATATCATTATAATTTAATTTTACACCACACTTAAAACATTTAATTTTACAAGCATTTTCTTCCAGTTTTCTTTCAAGATCAACTTCTTCTAAATGCTCTAATCTAAAAATTTTCCTATTTAAATAAGAAATTATAAAAATTATAATAATAACAGAGATAAAACAAGTAAATAATCCATTATCATTTAGATAATATACAGATATAAAATATAAAAAAATTAAAATAATTATCCCAATTATAAGAACATTCCTTATTAATTTTAAATTCTTCTTATTATTCACATTATCACCTCTACGCTAGTAAAATTATAAATAATAATTAATCATCAATTACCCACTCTTGAATAGAATTAATTTTAGTATGGCAATATTCACATTCTCCTTTTAAAGCATCAATACTTGCTCCACAGTTAGAACACTTAATAACCTTTAAATCATCATTCCCAAGAACATTCCTATTCTCTTTTTTTAGCACTATTTCATCTTCTATATAACTAGGAATAATTTTATTATTAATAAACTTTATAATTCTAACATAAATTTTAATTTTAACAAATAAATTATTATCAGTTCTATACTCACTAAAATCATCATAGTCTATAACATCATAATCAATAATGTCATTAGTGCTATAATACTTCTTTCTAATTTCAAAATTTAAATTATTATAAAACTTCTTTTTATCAATTTTTGTTCTATTCCAAAATTCTATTTGCTTTTCATTAATTTTATCTTTATATGCCTTTATTGGCTCAAGTATAACATAAGCATCCATAATATAGAAAAAATAATATAAGATAAGTGAAAGTATTCCACCATATATAAATACTTTTGAAATATCATATACATTAAAAGTTCTAGAAGTATACTTTATAAATATAAATGAAATAATCAAACTAAAAATAATATCAACTATACCAGTAATTACTCTATATTTATTACTTCTTAATACTCTATCATAATGATATTTATTACCCAATTCTTTATCTGTATAATCAATATTATAATAAGTTCCACAATATGGGCAATTATAATTATTATCACTAATTTTATAAGTTGCTGAACAATTAGGGCATATATAAGTATCATCTAAATCATCTGAAATAAAACTATACTCCATTCTAGAATCAAAGCATCTTTCTGTATAGATTAACTTATTATTTAAATAATACTCTTTTAAAACAATTATTCCTTTATCAATATTATCATTATAAGTATTATTACTATTTCTTTCTAATATTTTATCACCAACAATAAACTTTGTTTTTATATTAATATTTAATTTATTTAATTTTTCATTTTGATATTTATCAGATATTAATGTCATATATTACCTACCTATTATTGTTATTATTATTGTTATTGTTGTTATTGTTATTATTAGAAGATGATCCTCCACTATATCCAGAGTAAGACGTAGGAACATAATGAGGAATAATATTAAATACACTATCACTCATAACAATACCATCAATAGTTGCATCTATACATTTTGTGTTTATTACTTTAATAGGAGTACTATTTCCATTAATCATAAATAAAATAGTATTACTACCACACTTAGTATATCCGTCTTTATGTGTTTCTAAAAAATTATAAATCTCATTTAAATCATCCTGCGTTAATTCATAATATTTAGTTAAATTAATGCATCTTTTTCTTCTTATGAGTTCTTCATAAGTTTCTGGTTCTTTATTCATTTTAAATCTCCTCTTTTATATAATAAAATTCAATATTTTGAAAAGGCAAATTAATAGCTTGTATATGATAATAAGCATTATTTTTTTGCTTTAAATAATGATAATCTCTTAAAGATGACGTAGTAAAAAATAAATTATTTTCATTAACATCTGAATATTCATAACTAAATTCTTTTATGAAATTAGAAATATCATACATATAATAATCATCCATATCAGAAATAGTATTATCTAAAACACCCTTATATACCTGTTTAGTAGAAATATGTCTTTGTTTAGTACGTCCTTCATCTCCATACTTAACCAAATTACCAGATAATAAAATTATATATAAAGAATTGTTTTCAGGATAATCACAATCTTCTAAAATTAATTTTTTCTTCATATAAACTTTTATAACTGACTTAGTTGTAAAATAAACTACATCTCTTGTTTTCTTTATAATTTGTGACTCTAAATTATATAAATTACCATCAATAGATAATATAAAAGAATCTTTATCATAAATATATTTTAATTTTTCATCATATTTTATTATTTCTTGTAATGTTGGATAATTATTTATATTACTTTTCTCTGGAATAAACTCATCTATCCTACATGTTCTCATCTTTTTAACATATTGATATACACTCTCACTATTAAACTCATCCTTTAAATAATTTCTATCCTTATACATTCTTTGTTGTAACAAACAAGTATAACTTTTATTAGAATTATAATTATTCTTAACAAAAGGACAACCTGTTTTACATAAATACAAATACCCGCATTCCCTACATTCATCATTAAAAGACAATTTATTATGATTAATAAATATTTTTTCAATCGCCTTATTAAGTATCTCGTCAACAGTATTTGTATATATATTGCCATAATAATAATCTTTATTTTTCTGTCCACGTACACATGAGTAAATATCTCCGTTTTTTTCTAATAAAAAGAATTTTTCTCCACAATTATCACAATTGGAGCAATATTCTGGTCCAAATTCATCAAACCAAGCTCCATTTACTCCACTATCCAAGTCAGTTCCATCAAATTCTTCATGCATTCTATTATAAAATTTAACCTGTTCTTCTTCTGATAAGTGGTGCAAAAGACTATTAGAGTTATAGTCAAATCCTATCATAAAATTAAAGTCATTCATATCAAGACACGTATTTTTATTTAAAAATTTAATATCTTCAATTATCTCATCAATATATTCATAATGTTCCTTAAAAATAGTTGCTGAAACCTTTTTCTTATTAGGAACGTCTCTGAATAACTCTATATTTTTTAATATTTTATCTAAAGTATCCTTACCACCTTTTGTTACTCTATATTTTCTATGTAGTGAAAATGGTAAATCTAAACTTCCAGAAATTGAAACCTTAAATTTTTTTATTGTATCAAAATATTTATCTATACCATATAAATTTGTCTTAATATGAGGCGTTCCTATTCTAAAACCAGCACTAGAAATCAATTCTTTATTAGAAGAATAATAATCACTGATATATTCAATCAAACTATAAAAATCATCATGAGAAAGAGTAGTAACTTCACCTCCATGCAAAGATATATTAAATGGTACAACACCACTCTCTCTAAATTTACGAACTGCATAGTCTAAAGTATCTATTGCCTTATATTCCTTACAATCATCATAAGTATTATCTTCCAAATAACAATACTTACAAGCCATATTGCAACTCATTGTTGGAACATATAACAAATGTATAAACTTATTATTCATATATAAACCTCCCAAATTAAAATATAAAAAGAAATACTAGTTAAAAGGATAATTAATAATATGAAGAGAAAGTCTCACCATATCTTTTAACTTCTGTTGGACTTTCTTTAAAAGCACGTTCACTGACTTCTGTACCTGAAGGTATATAAATTTCATATAAATTATCACACAATCTAAAAGCAGATGAACCGATTTTCTTAAGAGAACTATTCTCACTTATATTAACTTCAGATAAATTACTATCTCCATAAAATGCATGTCCGCCAATTCTTGTAACACTATCTGGAATAGTAATACTAGTAAGAGCATCACAGTATTCAAAACTGTCTCCTCTAATCTCACTTAAATTCTCAGATAACCTTACACTCTTTAAAGAATAAGCATTATAAAATGTCTCTCCACCCATATAAGTTAAAGTATCTGGAAATTCAATACTTTCAAGTGATATAGCATTATAAAAAGCCCCACCTCCAAGATATTCTAATTTTTTAGGCATATTTACTTCACGTAATTTTTTACAATTTTTAAAAGCCTGCCCTCTAATTTCAACAATTGTATCTGGAAGTGTTACTTTTTCTAAATAAGACATATTAGAAAAAGTATTACCTCTTAAACTAACAACATTCTCTCCTCTATAAGTAGATGGAATATCAGCAGTTTTATAATTAGTTAAACCAAAAGTATAAAATCTAACAGCGTAACCATTCTCCATCTTCTCGTACATAACATGAGGAGTTAAAAACATAAGACATGATATAGCAATAGCACTAATAATCATCAAAGTTTTTGTCTTTTTTGATGTGTCTTCTACCAATAATAATTTAGTAGACATAACAATATTAGAAAACTTCTCACTAGGTCTTGCTTTTACTTCTTTCTTTAAAAATTCCATAAAATTATACTTATTAGTTTTAAAATAAAAAATTATTAATAATATTGCACCTATTATATATGTATAAATTGGAAAATGAAAAAATATTAAAGAAATATAAATAAATAATAAAATAGAAAATATAATATTAAAAACATTTTTTCTTTTCAATAAATTTTCTGGTATTAAACTAGTTTTTTCATCAATACCTGCTTTTTTCAGTTCTAAAGACAAGAAATATTCAAGAATACTATCATCTGAATTATTATAAATAAGAGGAAAATCACTTGATTTAACAATTACTTTATTGACATTATTCGAACTAGTAGCAACTTGACTACCACAATTAGTACAAAACTTAGCACCACTTCTTATAATAGAACCACATTTTAAACATTTTAATTCTGTATTATTATTCATAAAATACACCTCAACTCTACTCTAGTCTAAGAAAATTATACCATAAAATAAAAAGGAGTATAACTCCTAATTATAAATAAATAACTCATGCTGACACCTAGTACAAGCAACATACAATAAATTTCTTTCATTCTTTTTATATGAATTATTTCGATCATTATAAATAATTACTGAATCAAACTCAAGTCCTTTAGAAACATAAGCCGGAATAATTACTAAGTCCTTCTTAAAAACTTTACTATTTGCTCCAACCAAACTGCAATTCAAATCATTCTTTATTAATTTATAAATCTCTTCTGCTTCTCTATTATCTTTTGTAATAATAGCTGTACTTTTATACTCTTTTTGCAAGTAATTAATATCTTCTATTAATCTCTTCTTTAAATCAGTAACACCTTTTCTAATAACAACAGGCTTATTATTATCTCGTCTAATCGCATTAACATGACTTAAATTAAGGATCTTATTAGTATAATCTATTATTTCAGGAGATGAACGATAAGTCTTTAAAAGTTCTAAGTACTTTGTATCTCCTCTAAATAAATCACTTAAATCATTCAAAGACTTATAGTAATAATATGGATTAATATTTTGATTAATATCTCCAAGTATCGTAAAATCTGCTCTTCTAAATATTTTATTAATTATAATATATTGAAGTCTATTATAGTCTTGCGCCTCATCTATCACAACTTGTCTAATGCTACCTTCATATAAGAAACCTTCAAGACTCCCTTTTATATATGCCATTATAAGAGCATCTTCATAATTAATAACATCTTTATTAACCATTTTCTTAATCATAACTTCAGGTAACTTAATACGAGAAAATTCACTCATAAAGAATTCAATAAATATCTTTTTATAATCCTTTGAAAAATTAGCATTTTCTCTTAATAATTTCTGATAAGTCTTAATTTTTTTTCTACTACCTTTATAATTATTAGAACACAACTTTTCAGCAATCTCATCTACTCTTTCAAATAAAGGTAACTTATCATACCTATCATGAAGCATCTCATTAATATCATCTTTATAAATAATATTAACATCGCCCTCTTTAAAATCATGAGTAAAACGACAATTATCTATATAATTAGAAATAAAAGCATCTAAGTCATCTATAATCTTATCGCTTTGTTTATATTCAACAAGTTCAGGATACTCTTCACTATAGGAATAATATCTAGAAACAAAGTCAGTAAAGTTTTCTACATCTTTGTACTCTGTTAAAAAACTTGCTAAATAATCTGCAAAAGTAGTTTGTAATGTATTATCTTCACCAAGAGATGGAAGTACATCTGAAATATATTCTGTAAATACATTATTAGGTGAAAAAATAAGAATATTATTACTACTTAAGCTCTTTAATCTATAAAGAAGAAAAGCAATTCTATGAAGTGCAACAGTAGTCTTACCAGAACCCGCAATTCCTTGTACAATTAAATTATTATCTTCTAAGTTTCTTATAACTTTATTTTGTTCTTGTTGAATAGTATTAACAACATTCTTCATCTTTTCATTTGAGTCATTCGCAAGTACTTCTTGTAGTACTTCATCATCAATATTTAATGAATTATCAAAAACTCCAATTAATTTATCATTTTCAATTTTATATTGTCTTTTTCTCTTTAATTCACCAGTGTATACTCCACCTGGAGCCTCGTACTCACAAGGACCAGTCTCATAGTCATAAAATAAACTACAAATCGGACTTCTCCAGTCATATAAAATATTATTAGATCCTTTATCTTTTAAATAAGTAAGAGACATATAAATATTAAATATACTTCCCTCATCATCTTTAAAAACAATAGATGCAAAATAAGGCTTTTTTCTAATTGAACACAACTTTCTAAAATATTTTTGTTTTTGCAATGCTTTTTGTTCTTCACCAGAAGTTGCACTCATAACTTGTTGCATTTCTCCTTCATCAAAACTATTAGCATTCTCCCACATCATCTTTTTAAACTCAACTAAATTTTCTTCATCATATAAAACATCTTCTCCTAAAGAATCCAGAGTTTCTACTAAAAGTTTCTTTACTTTTTTTAAGATTTTTTCTTCTTTTGCAAATTCAACTTCACTAATTGCCATAATAATTCCCTCCTTTATAAAAGAAAACTAAACACAAAAAACTACAATAATTCCATGTAGTGATTAACCAATTATTATAATTTTTGAAAACGTCAAATAAAATATAGCATATTTTTAAATCATTAACAATAAAATTACTTATTGTTTACGAATTTTTACTCTGCATGATATAATAATTATATTAAAGTAGTATAGTGTGTGATAAACAACTTTATTTTTGGAGGTAAGAAGTAATATGAATAATAATCAAAACGTAGGAAATAATCAACCTATAAATCAAACAAATACTAATCAATTTAATGGACAATATCAACCAAATCAAACCCAATATAATAGTGGACAATATCAAAATCAAGTGACACAA
>OLHE01000665.1_pt1 | contig 26190 bp, 25 predicted proteins | sample 1605821 | NCBI WGS metagenome assembly OLHE01 (sample SAMN03283250) | human gut metagenome | biome: human-associated habitat; material: feces | host: Homo sapiens | place: USA | collected 2013
TTACAAATTCAGGGTCGATATCTGCCATTGCATGGCTTGCAAGTTCCTGTGCATCGAATGAATTCAGATATCTTGCAGGAATGATTACGTCTGTATCTACGTTATCTCCGTATTTAAAAACATGTCCTAAAGCTTTCATTATTTGTCACCTACTTTCTCTGGGTTAGCGATATATCCTGCGATTGCACTTGCTGCTGCTACTTCCGGTGATGCCAGATAAATCAGGGAATCTACATGCCCCATTCTTCCTACGAAATTACGGTTTGTTGTAGATACACATTTTTCTCCTGCTGCCATAACACCCATATGTCCACCCATACAAGGTCCACAGCTTGGTGTGTTGACTGCACATCCTGCGTCTACGAAGATTTCCAGAAGGCCTTCTCTGATACACTGTTTGTAGATCTTCTGTGTTGCCGGAACGACCATAACACGTACATCCGGATGAACAGTATGTCCCTGAAGAATGGCAGCTGCTTTTCTCATATCTTCCATTCTTCCGTTTGTACAGGATCCAATCACGACCTGATCAATCTTGATTGGTTCCATTGCTTCGATCTCGTCAATCGTCTTTGCATTGCCCGGAAGATGCGGGAATGCTACTGTTGGACGGACTTCGGAAAGATTGATCTCTACAACACTTTCATATTCTGCGTCCTCATCTGCTTCGTACACTTTATATTCTTTCTTTGTATGTTCTTTTAAGTATTCTTCTGTCTTTTCATCTACCGGGAATATTCCGTTCTTGGCTCCGGCTTCGATTGCCATGTTTGCCATTGTGAATCTGTCTGCCATAGAAAGATTCTTGATTCCGTCTCCGGTAAATTCCATGGATTTGTAAAGAGCTCCGTCCACACCGATCTTACCGATGATATGGATGATGATATCTTTACCACTTACATATTTGCCAGGCTTTCCTGTCAGTACGAACTTGATCGCACTCGGAACTTTGAACCACAGTTCTCCCATTGCCATACCTGTTGCAATATCGGTTGTTCCGACACCTGTTGAGAATGCACCCAACGCACCATATGTACAGGTATGGGAATCTGCGCCAATGATACATTCCCCTGCTGCAACAACTCCGGCCTCCGGAAGGATTGCATGTTCTACTCCTGATTTTCCCTGTTCAAAATACCAGCTAAGTCCCTGATTCTTTGCAAATTCACGGATCGATTTTGAGTTCTCTGCTGATTTGATATCTTTATTCGGTGTAAAGTGGTCTGGTACCAGTACCACCTTGTCTTTGTCAAATACTTTGTCTGCCATCTGTCTAAAGATTGGCAGAGCCATAGGACCTGTGATGTCATTTGCCATGACTACATCTAACTTTGCTTCTATTAACTGACCGGCTGTCACGCTGTCAAGACCTGCATGAGCTGCCAGTATCTTCTGTGTCATCGTCATTCCCATAACGAACCTGTACCTCCTTGATCTCTCATAGTTTTATACTGTATTTTAGCACAGTAAAAAAGGGCATGCAAGAAATTATAAATTTTAGTGCATAATTTTTCACTTCTGTTTCTTGATATTATGCAGGTATGGGATCTCAATCGGATCGATCGGAGTAGCCGGATTTTCAATTTTTCCCTTCAGAGTTCTTTTGTGTTTCTTAAGGAGCGCACCACCTTTGTTGTAGAACCAGAAAGAATATGTCAGAATTTTATGGGCCGGTCCCATCTTGTCTTTTGCCGTCTTTCCATAGAGCACTCCGCCTGCTTCAATCGCAGCTTTACTCCGTATCAATGCGATCAGCTCTGTCTCACAGGTAACTCTTTCCGGAAGAATCGTATAGCCTGTCCCGATGCAGTCCGGTCTGTGTGCATCGCTTCCCCCTATTCCCGGCTTTTTATATTTTTCCGCAAGCTTTCTTGCACCTTCGTTCGATTCTGCAGATTCACATGCATTAAAAGCCTCTATAAAGTCAAATCGCTTGATCAGTTCCGGTGACTTATAGAATCTGCTGGTATTCGTAAAGCTCAGGTACTTTTCTCCGCATGGATGTGCAGGTCCTAAGATTCCACCATGTCTGTGCACAAAGTCGATCAGCACAGACACCGGAAGTCCTTTCACTTCCAGGAGACGCATCTTAACACCTTCCGGCATGATACAGATAATATGACCTGCATCCAGTGTATCATATTCGATTCCCTTCAGAACTACGAAGTCTTCATGTACCTTTCCTTTCATGTGATATTTCCAGTGACGATAGCCATGATAAGTGTCATGATCCGTGATCAGCATTCCGTCAAATCCTTTTTCTTTCAAGGTTGTGATGTATTCATCCAAGCTTACCCGGCTGTCCACTGAGCCTTCCCGCACATGGCAATGCATATCTATCTTCATAAGTAAGCCTCCTTAACTTTATTCTTAATAGTATTATATCACATCCCTCTTAAATTACAACGAAACTGCTTCCCGGCTTTCTTATATCTTTCTTAATCTGATCTGTCAAAATAATACATCCTGCCTGTAGGTAACAGTTTCTATTGCATATTTCGATATAAAAAATACCTGATGCAGTTTTTAATTTTCTGCACCAGGTGTTTTTCTTATCACATTCGTATATAGAAATTACTGTCTGTGTCGGATTTTCTTCATTAATCAATATCGTCAGAATGAAAAACTACAACATCTGAATCATCTGTTTCAAAAATCTCCACATCATCTTCATCCAGAAATCCGTCTTCCGGCTCATCCGTTTTTTCAACTGTCACAACATCTTCATCGTCGTCCAGATTATCTTCATCTGGCTTCGTATCATCCAGATCAAATATTTCTGTCACAGTCTCTTCCTTATCTGTATCTTCAGCATTATCCGTTTTTTCTTTATCCCCGGCTGCTTCCATACTTTCTTCCGGCTCTCCATCATCTAAAAGCATTCTTGCTTTTTCAACCTCAGACTCCATAGATACCTGTTCTTTGATCTTCTTTGAGAATATCTTTTCTTTCTTTCCAATCTTTCTGGACTGCATCATCGTCTGAACTACAATTCCGATCACTGCGATTGCTGCACTCATAACATATCCGATCCAGCCAATCTTCGTCATTCCACACACAAACGGTAATGCCATTCCAGCCTCTACACCGCCCATGATGCCAGTCACAAATATAACAAAAAACTCAGCAAAAATTACCGTAAGTATCGCAACGATCAGAGCGATAACCGCACAAATAGCAAGTACTATCACTGACTTTGTTTCAAGCAGCGTAACAAATGTGCCGAAGGATCCGAAAAATGTCATAATAAAGATTCCAAATTTGCGAAGTGCCGCACACATAACGCATAATATTACCGCACACACTGCAACCGCCACAAGCATTTTTGTCATATCAAAGCCGGCAATCACTCCTACCGTTGCTCCAATAACTGCTCCCACAGCCAGTCCTACAAGTGCCGATAACACCCTTACAATTTTCAGTCCAAACAAAGCTATGATTACTCCTACCACAACTGTTGCGATCAAAGCCCCCATAATTTCCGGTGTCTTTCCTGCAACAAAGATACTCGTGGGTCCGTCTGCCGATTTCAAAACTGATGTTACGTTCTCCATATCCATACTCCTTTCTCTTATACCCCTCATTATACATAACCACCGCTGCCGGTTTTGTATTCTCAAAAGTATAAAAGGCCGTGTTTCCGAAGATTCACAGCCTCTGGTTCCATATCTGCCTTTAGAATGCTACTGCTCCCGTTGATGTTCCGTTAATTACATAATAAACAGCTGACTCTTCTGGCTTTATGTATAAATCCATTGTCTTGATATCTCCGATTTTGTTTCCAGAAGATGTCCATGCTTTTTTTACTCTTGCAATGATTTCTTTTTCTTCCACCTGTTTTCCATAGTATTCAACAAAAGCACTTACTTTAATCTCTTTCTTTGCTGTAGATTTCTTAGCTGTTGTTTTCTTTGTCGTTGTCTTCTTAGCTGTCGTCTTTTTAGCAGGTGCTTTTTCTTCTGCTTTTTTGGCAGTTACTTTTTTCTCTGCCGTTTTCTTTTCTGCTGCCTTAGGCTCGGTTTTCTTCTCTTCTGCTTTCTTCTCAGCCTTTTTTTCTTCCGGCTTAGCTTTTTCTTCTTTTACAATTGAGTTTACTGGCTCTGCCTTTGGAGCTGCGACTTCCTTCTCAGTCTCCTTCTCTATCTTCTTCGGCTCTGCTGCTGCCACTACCTTCACTGTCTCTGCTTTCTTTACTGTCTCTGCTTTTTCTGATGTCTTAGTTTCTGGTGCAGTTACTTTAGCAGTTACATCTTTTGTGGTTGCTGTTGTTACTTTTTTTGTAGCCATTTTATTTCCTCCTAAATCTCTCTAAGCCCTATTACCTAGTTGTCAATATTATAACACATTCTTCCAAAAATGCAATTCCACGCCATATTACATGCACATTACACACCAAACATCTCTAAAATCAGCCCTGCTGCCACAGCAATTCCATATAATACTGCAATAATCTTTACGTTTTCTTTCTTATCCGGATTTACCTTAAACAAAACGGCCAGACCAATTCCGGCCCCTGTACACAATCCCGCAATAACCGATGCAAATGAAATTGCTCCACTTAAATATAGCTGTGTCAGAATCACAGATGCCGCACAGTTAGGGAGCAATCCGATCAATGCTGCAATCACCGGCTGGAATACTGTATCCCCCAGCATCATAGCAGAAATCCTGTCAATTCCCAGTACTTCAATACACAGATTTAAAATAAATGTAAATACAAATAAATATAAGAATATCTTTCCGGTATGACGAAGTGCCGGCTTTACAATTCCGGATGAATGATTGTGACATCCACAGTCATGACAGAGTTCTCCTTCATGATGTGGAACTGCAATTTCCTTTTTAAAGAAAATATCCACCAGATATCCTGCAACGATCGCAATGATCACTTTCGCCAGAAGCAATATACCAATCTTGCCGGCATGCTCCGGATTTCCCATAATAATAAGAATTGCTTCGTCCGATGTTGCCAGAAATACAGCAATCAATGTTCCGATCGTAATAATCCCTCCAGAATATAGATTGGCTGCCATAACTGAAAATCCACACTGTGGAACACATCCTACTACTGCTCCTACTACCGGTCCGGCCTTATCTACTTTTATCATAAGCTTTTTTGTAAAATCACTGGAATAGTGTTCCAGTGCCTCTATCAGCAGAAAGGCCAGAAACAGAAACGGGAGCATCTTAATACAGTCAATCGCCGCATCAGTAAATACATCAATCAGCATTTCCATAATTTCTATCTCTCCTTTATCTATTTTTTCATAACATTTTTATTCTAGTTTGTATGTCCGTATTTTTCAAGCAAAACATGCCATTCGGCATTACATATTTTTTCTCAGTTATTCTGTAATTTTCAGTCTTTTTTTCTGTATAATACATTATATATAGACTATTTTCACAGAAGGGAAGTGATCATATGAGTACTTTTGAACGAATCCGGTCCGGTCTTCCGGGTCTTGACTCTATGCTTGATTCCATCCGTATGGGCGATAATGTCGTCTGGCAGGTATCCAGCATGGATGACTATATGCACTTTGTAGCTCCACTCTGTAACCAGCTTTATGAAGAAGGAAAGGAACTTTTATACATGCATTTTTCCGGACACCCTGCTCTTCTTCATACATTGCAGCAGGCTTACCAATATCCTGTCGACATCGAATTCACCATCAATGGAACTGATACCGGTGAATTTGTATTTAACCTGTTACAGTGCAGACCGCTTCAGGTCGGCACAAGAAGAGATGCCGTAACCGTTCCTTCGCTCCCGGAAGATAAAACAGTGTTCTCCGTTACCGGTTCTTCCATGGGCGGGTCCCGGGCAGAAGATATTGACTATGTAGTCTTCGTCGACTCCAGGGCTTATTATGAATTCCCGTATAAACGAAAACCAGATATCGCTCATATTATCGGAGATATCAATCATCATTTCCGCAAAAGCAATCAGAACTTGCTTTTGTTCGTACCTGGACGTATCGGAACTTCCTCACCGGAACTTGGGGTTCCTGTAAGCTTTGCCGCGATCAATCACTTCTGTGCAATCTGCGAAATGTCGGACAGTGAAGTTGGATACATGCCGGAGCTTTCTTACGGAAGCCATATGTTCCAGGATCTGGTAGAGGCAGAGATTTTTTACACCGCGTTATTTGACACTCCAAAGACACGGATTTTTAATCGTACTGTTTTTTACGATATGCCTAACATTCTCACGGAAATACTGCCGGATTGTAAAGAGTATGAAGACATTGTAAAAGTATGCCATACGGAAGGCATGCATTTGAAGTTATACTCAGATATTCAGAACAGTGAAACCGTACTGGGATTCGAATCATAATCAAATACATCACAACACACAAGAAATGAGCAGCGTACACTGCTCATTTCTGTTTTATACATTATTAGATTATATTCATTGTCAGTTATCTTTTATAGATTCCCTCCAGTATATCTACGGTCCCTTCAATTCCAAGAAGGCTTGCATTCAACAATATCTCATGAGAACTGATGCTTCCCCATTCCTGCCCCGTATGGGTTTCGTAATAGTATTTCCGTTCTCTGTCCATTCGTTTAATGCGGTCGAGAGCCTTCTTCTCAGACACATCGTATCTTTCTGCAATACGTTTGATACGGTCAGCCCTGTCAGCACAGATAAATACATTGATACAGTTCGGATTATCCTTCAAGATATAGTCCGCACATCTTCCAACGATTACACATGGTCCGCGTTCTGCAAGCTTTTTGATAATTTCCGTCTGTAATTCATACATCTGTTCAGATAACGGCTGTACATATTCTTCCGAATTAATATAGGAAGAATATCCCATCGGTGTGATCAGATAACTGGATACAAAACTGTTAAGAGACGTCTCATCAATCGCCTTTGCAGTCTCTTCTCTGATATCCATCTTCTCCGCTGCCATTCTGACCAGATTGTTATCATATAACGGAATATCCAGTCTTGTTGCAAGAAGGTTGCCAATCTCATGGCCGCCGCTTCCAAACTGTCTGCCTATTGTTATGATCTTATGTGTCGTCATAGGTATCCCTCCTTCGGATGAAAGTATCACGATTTCTTTGTCCCTATTATACCTGTTTCCGTCAGAAAATACCATATATTTCATTCAATTATTCTGTCAATTTTTATACTGCCTGTCGCCTTTCCTCTACCAGAAATCCTTTTTCCCTCAGCTCCTGCTCGATCAGATCCAGCGTCTCTTCGCTGTCGGCACTGACCTTATGATAATGATAGTTGGATGTGATGTTCTTAAGCGGACTGGACTTGCCACTTCGGATATCTTCCATAAATGCTCCGACCTTTCTCCGGGAACTTAAGGCCAGTTCCGCCTCCATCTTTCCATAGACTCTGTGATGGATCATGACATTGTCTACACATCCTCCCAGGTCAACGATCGTATTCAGCTCTTCTTCCAGCTGTTCATCTGTGTGCTGTACTTTAAATATCCGACACACCGTCTTTGGCTGGTTCAATATATAGCCGCGGTTTGTAGATATGATCTCATATCCTGCTGAGCGGATCAGTGCGATATCCTGCACGATCACCTGACGGCTGACACTATAAAGAGAAGCAAGCTTTGTTCCGGATACCGGAGCTTTGCTTTCCTGAATCTGTCTGATTATCTGTTCTCTTCTTTCAGATCCATGCATTTCCTGTTGCCACCTCCCATGTTATTTTCCCAAATGATCTATTTATCCATGTATTTTTCTCCACACACGGTAATTACATCTATTATACCGCATGAAGGTGCTTTAAGGAAATATCTAAAATCGGTGCGGAATGTGTCAGTGCTCCGCTGGAAATATAATCTACGCCGAGAGAAGTCAGTCTGCTGATATTCTCTTTCGTTACATTACCGGAACACTCGGTCTCGGCACGTCCGTCAATGATGCGGATTGCTTCCTGCATCTCTTCCGTGGACATATTATCGAGCATGATAATGTCTGCCCCTGCTTCTACCGCTTCTTTCACCATATCCAGATTTTCAACTTCTACCTCGATCTTACGTACAAATGGTGCATATTCTTTTGCCATCTGAACAGCTTTTGTCACGCTTCCTGCTGCACCGATGTGATTGTCTTTCAGCAACACTCCATCAGACAGATTATAACGGTGATTGTATCCGCCACCCACTCTGACTGCATATTTTTCAAAAATTCTCATATTCGGAGTCGTCTTTCTGGTATCCAGAAGTTTTGTCTTACTTCCCTCCAGAAGCGATGCTACGGAATGTGTATAACTTGCGATTCCACTCATTCTCTGCAGATAATTCAGCGCAACTCTTTCTCCGGAAAGGAGTACACGGATATCTCCGGTTACTTTCCCCATTAACTGTCCATTCTTTACTTCATCGCCATCTTTGCAGAAAAATTCTACTTTTGTATCTTTATCTAATAATTCGAAGACTCTCTGAAATATCTGAAGTCCTGCGATCACACCATCCTGTTTACAGATCAGATCTACTTCTCCGGTTACAGCTTCGTGCATGACCGCATTGGTGGTCACGTCCTCACTTGAAATATCTTCTCTTAATGCTTCCATGATCAGGTGGTCTACCTGTAAAGTCATTGTTATGTTATTCATATTATGCTTGTCTCCTTTATCATTCTTCCTGTTCGTCTGTTTCTGTCCTTTTCCTGTTTATTTTTCTATTCATTTTTTGACAGATAGCAATTTTTATCTATGCATCCGTATACTGCATTTATTATAACATCTTATACCGCTTTACGTTCAGATATTTTTTCCTGTGTTTCTTCTTTCGTAATCTTTGTTGCTGCGCGCTTTGCAAATACCAGACTTTCCAGAAGTGAGTTACTTGCCAGACGGTTAGCACCATGTACACCATTACAGCTTGTCTCCCCGACTGCATACAGGTGTTCCATAGAAGTCCTGCTGTCTGAATCTACCCAAATTCCACCCATAAAATAATGCTGTGCCGGTACAACCGGGATGCATTCTTTCGTTACGTCATATCCTTCTTCCAGACAATGTTCATAGATATTTGGGAAATGCTTTAAAATCGTTTCTTTTGGTATATGTTCCATAGAAAGCCATACATGATCAGTTCCTTCTTTTTCCATCTCTTCTCTGATTGCTTTTGTCACAACATCTCTTGGAAGCAGTTCGTCTACAAAACGTTCTTTGTTCTTATTATAAAGGACCGCTCCTTCACCACGTACCGATTCTGAGATCAGGAAACGTCTTCCCGGTTTCTTCGAATATAAAGTTGTCGGATGGATCTGTACATAGTCCAGATGTTCCAGACGGATTCCATGCTTCTTTGCAATCTCAATCGCATCCCCTGTCAGATGTGGAAAATTCGTGGAATGCTGATAGGTCCCGCCGATACCGCCACTTGCAAGGATCGTATTTTCTGCATAAATTTCATACGTTCCCTTTTCATTCTTTGCCTTGATTCCTACACATTTATCATCTTCGATGATCACATCTGTCATCTCTGTATATTCATACATTTTCACATTTTCAAGCTTCTTTACCTGTGCCAGCAGCTTGCTGGTGATTTCTTTTCCTGTCACATCTTCATGAAACAGGATTCTCGGTCTGGAGTGCGCTCCCTCTCTTGTATAGGCAAATTCGCCGTCCTTCTTTTCAAACTCTACGCCATACTTTACCAGATCATTGATGATATCTCTGGAATTACGGATCATGATATCTACAGATTCTTTCCGGTTCTCATAATGACCGGCTTTCATCGTGTCTTCAAAATAACTGTCGTAGTCGCTTTCGTCTCTTAATACACAGATTCCCCCCTGTGCAAGGAACGAATCACTGCTTTCCAGATCTGACTTGGTAATTAATATAATATCCTGTTCTCTTGGTAAATTCAACGCGCTGAAAAGTCCTGCGACTCCGCTTCCTACGATTACTGTATCTGCATTCAGTTTCATAATACAACATCCTCTTTTCTATACTGCTTTCCGTTTACGGACAGTCCCTCCACATATATTCTTCTGACCGCTTAAACTTTTCACATTATACCACTGTTATTTACATGTGACAAGACAGTTGTTGTGTTTATTCTTTACACGTGATTTTCTATTTAATGCATCATGACGGCTGTCACCGATCGAACCTTTGTATGTAACCAGAAGGTTAGAATGTAAGATATGCTTAATCAGCAGATACAACACAATCGTAAATGCAAACAAATACCCAAACGTACCAACCGCCGATATTCCCATATCTCTGCCTTCATATCGGTCGTGCAGATAATGCTTGAGCTGATCAGAAGCAGCTATCACCTAGAGTCCTATTACCACATGTCTTTCCAGCATCGTAAGCCCCTGCGGCATGCTGGTTTTATTCTCCTTCATGACTTCCATCAAATCCATCTTCACTTCCATAACGTCAATCTCTCCCATATCATAGCCGTCTGAAAGAATTTTTTCTTTGTCATCAATTGCAGGTCCTTCGATGTATTCCATGACCAGCGCATGCATGGTCGTATATTCCTGAATTTGTAAACAAAAAAGATTATTGTGCCGGAATTTCATTTCTGTATCACAATAATCTTTTTTATTTATACCTATTTATACAAATTCTCCCCATCAGATTTGATAACACCCTGATACCAGTAAAAGCTATCTTTTTTATAGCGGTTTAATGTACCGCCTTCTTCCTCTTCACGGTCTACATATACGAAACCATAACGTTTCTGATAACCATTTAACCAGCTTAAAAGATCTGTGAATGACCATGTACAGTATGCCAGAACTTCACAGCCTTCTTCAATTGCTTTTCCCAGTTCTTTCAAATGTTCTTCCAGATAATGGATTCTATATTCATCATGAATCTGATCATCTTCTGTCTTTTTATCAAATGCTCCCAATCCATTTTCAGAAATCACAATTGGCAGACCATAACGGCTTGTAATTTCACGGCAGCAAAAGCGAAGCCCCATCGGATCTATCGTCCAATCCCAATCTGTTGTCATAAGATATGGATTTACTGGATTCTTATATATTCCCTGCATTCCCAGTTCTTGGGCAGATCCCTTTACACCTGTTGTATTCATCGTACCATACGGCGTAACTCCATCCATTGGATTATACTCACACACACAACTCTGATAATAATTTACACCCATGAATGTAATCTCTCCGGCAGCTTTTTTCAATATCTCCATATCTTCATCTAAAATTTCCGGAGCATAACCTTTTTTCTTCAGATAAGCCATCGCAGCTTTTGGATAACGCCCATATGCATATATATCCATCCACCAGAAATTTTTCAATTCATCATAATCACGTTTTGCCATTGCATTTACCGGTTTGCAGTCCAACGCATAGGATGGTACATACGCAAAGCTTGCACCAATCTCTCCTTTTCCACCCATTTCACGATAAGCAAGTACTGCCCTGGCATGTGCCATAAAAGCATAATGATTAACCTGATAAAAAGTCTTCTGGTCATCAAATTTTCCAGGCGGATGCTGTGCTGTCAACCAACCAAGAGAAGTAAATATATTCTGTTCGTTTAATGTAATCCAGTATTTCACTTTATCGCCAAAGTTTTCGAAGAGAGTCTTTGCATAAGTCACATAATCCTGAATGATCTCCGGGCTTTCCCATCCACCATACAGATCCACCAGTGCCTGCGGAAGATCCCAGTGGAAAATTGTCACCATCGGCTCAATTCCATATTTCAAGCATTCATCAATAATATCCTGATAAAATGCAAGTCCTTTTTCATTGACCGTACCTCTTCCTTCCGGATAAATACGGGCCCAGGAGATAGAAAACCGGTATGTTTTTAATCCCATCTCTGCCATTAATGCAATATCCTCTTTATAGTGGTGATAATGATCTACCGCTACATCACCGGTCGTTGCTTTATATGTTTTCCCTGGGATACGTACAAATGTATCCCAGTTTGTCACACCTTTTCCATCTTCTTTCCATCCACCTTCAATCTGATAAGCCGCTGAAGCGCTTCCCCATAGAAAGTTTTTTGGAAATCTTGTCACTTTCATTTCTTCCATATCCATATTCCTTTCCTTTACTGAACTTTGATAAGGTTACTTTCTTTTGTTACTTCTCCTGTTGCTGTTTTTTCAACTATTGCATACTGATCTGTGTTTGAAACGATCACCGGCGTTGTTACATCATATCCAGCCTCTTTTATTTTTTCAATATCAAATTCGATCAACACATCACCCTTTTTCACAACATCTCCTGCTGCTTTCTTCGGTGAGAAATATTTTCCTTCCAGATTTACGGTATCGATTCCGATGTGTACCAGAAGTTCTACCCCATTCTCTCCTACAAGACCTACTGCATGTCCCGTTTCAAACATCACATCTACTTTTCCATCAAATGGTGCATAGATCACTCCTTTTTCCGGAACAATTGCCGCACCTTTTCCAAGAATTTCCTGTGCAAATGTTGCATCTGCAACTTCTGACAGTGAAATTGCTTTTCCTTCTGCCGGACTTGCAATATCAATCGCATTCTCCATTACTTTTACTTCTTCTTTGCTTTCTGTTTCCAGCATGTCTAATTCATCATCATTTTCATCTACTACATCTTCAAATCCAATGATCATTGTCGCAATGAATGCAACCACTATTGTAAGGAGAATCGTAAGTGCTGCAAATAACAGACTCTGCGGTTTCCCTTTTTCTACATACTGAACGATTGTTACGATCGCAGGTGTCGCAATACCAAAACATTTCATCTGGAAAAATCCACCAAATAATCCACCTGCAGCAGCACCGATACATGCTCCTAACATCGGACGTTTCAAACGTAATGTTACACCATACAGAGCTGGCTCTGTAATTCCTGCAAATAATGCCGAAAATGCAGAAGATCCGGCAATCTGTTTAAAATCTTTGTTCTTACTCTTTACTGCTACTGCAAGCGATGCAGCACCCTGTGCCATGTTAGAGCAAAGTTCTCCGATACAGATAAAGTTTTCAAATCCTGTGGAAGCAATCATTCCCAGTTTGATTGGTGTAAATGCATGATGCATACCTGCCATAACAACGAAAGGATATACACCCGCCACAAGACCGATCGCAATAAATCCAAGTTTATCATGAATTGTATAAACAACTGTTGATAATACGTTACCACAGATTGCACCTAAAGGTCCAAGAATAATCAATGCAATAGGTGCTTCGATCAGCACTACCAACATCGGTTTTAAGAAGTTCTTGGTTACTACCGGTGTAATCTTATCTACCAGACGCTCGACATATTTCAGCGACCATACTGCCAGAATAATCGGAATAACAGAATAAGCATAAGATGCATATGTTACCGGAATAAATTTAAGAAATTTTACAGTTTCTTTTGCATCATTTGCACTATTCATGAATGAAATAAAATTTGGATGCAACATAATCAACGCTATACTTGCCGCATAATACATATTCGTTCCAAATTTTTTAGATGCAGATATCGCAATCAATACCGGCATAAAGAAAAATGCGCCGTCACCCATAACACTTAACAGATTATAAGTATCACCTTTTGTACTCAGAACACCGATCATTGGAAGTAATGTAAGAAGTACTTTGATCATTGCAGCTCCGATGATTGCCGGAATAACCGGTGCCATGATACCGGAGATTGTATCCATCAGCATAGAAAATACATTCTGTTTTTCCTTATTCTGTGGTGCTTTTTTCGGTACTTCGTTTGAAAAATTTCCAAGCTTATTAAGCTCTGCATAGACATTTGCCACATCATTACCGATGATAATCTGATACTGACCGGCTTTTTTCATGATTCCCATAACGCCTTTGGTCTTTTTCACTGCTTCATCGTCTACAATTGATTCATCTTTTAATGTAAAACGCAGTCTCGTCATACAATGTACCAGGCTGATTACATTTTCCTTTCCCCCGACTCTTTGGAGGATTTTTTTTGCTATACTTTCGTAATCCATTTTCATTTACCTCAATTTTCTTTTTTATTTTTTCATATATATAACAAAGACCCGACTTAAAAGAGCATACGCTTCCCGGGACCGCTGCTTTCTTTTAAGTCAGGTCTTGCTTAACTGAATAATAACAAACCTGCAATCTATTCTGATTGTTCATCTAATATTCTTTTAATGTGTATTAATAAATATAATCTTTCATCTATTGTCAATTTGTAGGAATACTGTTTTTCAATATATTCCACAATTTTTCTGACTCCTGAATAAGCATATTCATTCTCTTCTATCAATACTTTGTATATTTCCTGCATGCTGTCTTGATAAATGGTATTATCAAATACTCTGGTCGCAAAAAATTTCAAATGAGTTAGAAACCGTTCATACGATATCGATTTCTCGTTAAATTCTATCTTAAAATGGATTCTGACAATCTGAAGAACTGCATTAATCAATTTCGTAATCTTATTAACATCTACATTACTTCCGCTGCCAAGTTCGGCCGAAACGATGTGCATCGCTATAAATGCAGCTTCGTCTTCCCCTAGATTCTCATCATTTTGTTCCTGTATCCATTGTACTGCCCTTAATCCGATTTCATATTCTTTTGGATAAAATTTACGGATCTCAAGTTTCATCATATTTTTTAATGCTATATTCTCACGATATCTGTCAACTGCGGAATTGATATGATCTGTAAGTGTCACATACAGGGAATCCCTGACTTTCAATCCTTCCTCCCTCGCTGTCTTTACGATACGGCTTACAATCTCCAAATATTCTTCTGATATTTCTTTTACTACTTCCTGCAGTCTCCTGCTGTCATCGACACTCTCCAGATAATAAGTTTTATCCGCCAGTGCTTCATCCAGATTTTCACCCTTCTTTTTCTTGAACCCGATTCCTGCTCCTGTTATGATCAGTTCTCTTCCCTCCTGATCACTACTGACAACTGCATTCGTATTCAGAACTCTGACTATTTTCACAGCCATTCTCACCTCTAATTCAATCTTAACAACCATTGATACAATATGATAAAAAAAGACTGTCCATAATACAAAATCTCTTGATCTCTTGCACTATAAACAGTCTTGCTTACCATTACGTAATAACAAACTTGTTATTATATTACCAATAATACCTGTCTTTGTCTATATTCTTTTTATTTTTCGTCATAACCAATAAATTTACCATTTTCTTTTTGTGTATTTTCACAACTATTTTATTCCTTTCTTCTCAATAATGAACTTCACTTCACCTTTCTGCCTTTCTTTTATTCTAGTGAAGCTCCGATATCATCATTCCAGAAAGCATTAGGGCAACTACTTTTCTCTTCTCTCTCCTCCTCTTTTTATATTCAATTACTTCTGTCATACGTTTCTATGCGTTCTTTTGATCATTCCACATTCTTCAATGCTTCATCCATCGGAACTTTCTTAATCTTGCGGTATTCAAGAAGTGCTACCACACCATAAGTAATGAATCCTGTCAGGAACATTTCTACATATATCTTTGGATCGATCCACAGTGTGATCCATCCGGTCAGACTTTCCATCATCATTACACGGAAGATTACGTTCATAACCACCGTTTCAATCGGAAGACTTAAGAGCAGTTCTATTACAACCACAACCATGGTTGACATAATATACAACCTGCTGATCTCTCCGTTGGTATATCCAAGGATCTTCGTCATGGAAATGGACTGCGCATTTTTCTCGATAATGATCTTTGACAACAGATAAATGACAATCATATAGATCATGATCGCAAATCCATTGACCAGTCCCATCATATTTCCCATGGATACATCCAGCTGTCTTGATACCTTCGTCAGTGCTTCCAGATCAACTACAGACCCTATGTATTTCTCATCAATGTCTTTAATCTTTGTATTTGCAAAATATCCCGCATAATAATCACTTCCAAGATCAAATGTCTCGTTTAATTTGTCACGGCTCATAAATACACTGATTGCCCCGCTGTAATCATAGACTCCTTTTACTTTGAATGTGTAGCGTTTGCGTTCGTATTTTTCTTTTAATGTAATCTTATCTCCCGGTTCTACTTGATACTTATCTGCATATGCCGTCGATATATATACGCCATCTCCCAGATCTGCCTTAATATACTTACTGTCCGGTTCTACTCCGTACAATACTACCTCTTCGCTCTTGGCCTCTCCCGGAATTGTATTTAATGCGTATGCACTGAATTTTTCTGCTGTCTTGTTATCTGTCTTCGTGCCGTTCGAATACTGCATCAGCGATAGTAAACTTTCCAGTTTACTTCCACTGATTGCATCCGTCGGAACCTCCAGCATATACTGGTACTTTGCCAGCATATTTTCCTGTATTTCTTCCTGATAATGGTTCAGTACCGACGGGAGCAGCAATCCGAAGAATAACAGCAGATTTGCAAATATAATTCCTACAAACAGCACCAAATAATTACTGATATTCTGAAAAATAACTCTCAGACGGAATCTGCGGAAGATACCGAGTTTTGTACTTAAATGAACTGCCCTTTTTTGTTTTCCGGAAGAAAGATCTCTTCTTATGAACTTAAGCGGCGACAGTCTTAATTTGTAATGTAAAATTCCATAGTTGATCACCAGCATGATAATAACCGGTACAACCGTTGTCATCCAGAATGCTTCTGCATTCCAAACCGTTACATATGTCGGAAGGCTGTAACTTCCATAGTACATCCCCGCACATACCTGCTTTAATACTGTATATCCGAGAATATTTCCGACCAGTGCCCCGATCAGTGTGATCACAACCGGAAGTGCCATATAATGTAAGATCAATTCGCGCCTTGTATACCCGGATGCACGCAGTGTTCCGATCACGCCCGCTTCTTTCCTGATCGTATTGCTGATCGTAATACCGAATACAAATGCAAGAATCGCCATTACAATATAAAGCAGCATAACGATCATCGCACGGTCGCTTCCCATATCATCCCCTGTAAAATGGATCGACTGATTCTGGTATTGTGGTACAAAACTTTCTATCGTCACGACATCTACCATGTCTTCCATCAGGTCTTCGGCCATCTTCTTTTCTTTTTTCTCTGTTGCAGGTTTTTTATCATAGATCCAGGCATAATTATACTGTACCTTTACCTGATTCAATGTTTCAAAATCTTTGTCTGTAACAATTGCCACTCCGAACTTTACAGCATCAAACATCGTATCATTATTATTCTGAAATAATGCACTGTAATCGGAAAGTGCCACAAGACCTGTAATCCGGAATGTCTTCTTTCGACTTTTCACCGTATCCCCGACTTTCAGCTCATTATTATCTGCATACATACGGTCCACAGCGATCTCACCGGACTTTTTCGGCATCTTCCCATTCATCAGGCAGACCTTATCTACCTCTTTCCGGTTCTTGAAAAATCGTATGGTACTTCCGTTCGTAAGCTTTTGCTCTATATAAAAATTCTCATATACCTTTACATCCGATTTTTCAATATCTTCTTTCTGTGCCGGAGTCAGCTTCTTCTTCGTCTGGAAATATCCGTCTTCGATATTGTATTTTTGAAAGCTGTCATCATATGCCCGGAGCATACTTCCATCAGCTACCAGGAATCCTGATACGAAACCAATCGTTATTGCCATCATGATAAAGACAACTAAATACTTTCCAAATTCACTTTTTAATTCTCTCGGCAATCTTTTTCTTAAAGGACTTTTCATCTGTTATGTCCTCCTTACCATTCCAGATTGATCGCCGGAATCTTTACTTCATTTCTGTAATTCTTCCGAATCATTCCGTCTCTTAACTTCACTACCCGGTCGGCCATGTCTTTGATCGCATCATTATGTGTAACCATGATAATCGTATTGCCATATCTCTGATTTACCGTCTCGATCAGTTTCAGGATTTCCTTGGACGTATGATAATCCAGCGCACCGGTCGGCTCATCGCACAACAGGATATCCGGATTCTTGACAATTGCACGTCCGATCGCAGTTCTCTGCTGCTGTCCTCCTGATAACTGATTCGGCAGTTTTTTCTGATGTTCATAAAGACCAAGCGTATGTAACAATTCATCCACATCTAACGGATGATCACTCAAATATGCCCCTACTTCAATATTCTCCCGTACCGTCAGATTCGGTATCAGGTTATACATCTGAAAAATATATCCCAGATGCTTTCTTCTATACAGTGAAAGTTTCTTCTCCGTCATATCCTCCAGACGTTCGCCTTCAATCGTGATACTGCCCTCATCAGCACCATCAATTCCCCCTATGATATTCAGAAGTGTTGATTTACCCGAACCGGATGGTCCAAGCAAGACACAAAATTCTCCTTTTTCAATATCCAGATCCAGACCTTTCAACACGTTCACACGGCTGTCGCCTGTCCCGAATGACTTTTTAATTCCTCTTATTTCCAGAAACATAATTCTCCTCCCTTCAGTTACCTTCCTATAACCAATGTTAGTTTAAACTTATTTATTTGTCAACGAAATCCTTTTTTAGAATGTCTTCATCCGGAATTTTCGTCAGATTTTTCCTAATTTATCTTTATATTTTTGCATATTTGGTATTAAAAAAAGGATGACTCTCTACTTATGTCATCCTTTTCATTCTCAACTTATCTGAACCTATCCTGATTCTTTTTCTTATTACATTTTCTTATATCGAAACAATCGCTTTGAACTGATCACAGTCGATCTTAATATCAAATTCTCCTCCCAGTGCTTTCGCATAGGTACTTACGATTGCAAGTCCCAGTCCGTTACCCTCACTGGTTCTTGCCTTGTCGCCTCTTGAAAACCGTTCGATGATATCTTCTTTTTCAAAATCCATCTCATAGCCGGATGTATTCGTAATCTCCAATACTATTTTCTGATCTGTTCCCGCTTCCTTTTTATACGTCTTGACAAATACCCTGGTTCCTTTCGCCGAATACTTCAGCGCATTTTCCACCAAATTCTGGCAGATCCGATAAAAATATGAATTATCAGAATAAATTGCCGTATCTTCTTCCGTAAGCTGAGTTACAAATTTCAGCCCGCTTTCTTTTATCCGGTCATCCATATCTGCAAATATCTGTTCCATCAGACGATTAAGCTCAAAAGTTTCTTTGTGAAGTTCTACATTCCCACTGCTCGCTTTTGCCAGCGAAAACAGGCTGTTGATCATCTCACCAAGCTTTCCTGCTCTTGTCGATATCACGTCTACATAGTCCCTCACTACATCACTTAATTCTTCTTTTTTGATCAGTTCCAGATATCCGACGATGGAAGTCAGCGGCGTCTTCAGATCATGCGATACATTTGTGATCAAGTCTACTCTTAACTGGTCACTTCTCGATACCTTTTCCAGACTCTTCCGTTCAATCTCCAGCACCTGTTCCAGACGCTTCTGAAAGAAGCTCTCCGTCTGCTCCATGATCTGATCCAGCTCATTTCTCCAGTATCTCTGGATCACTTCCCGGCAGCAGATATATTCTATAAACACCGTTGCTACCATCATATATCCAGCTGCATAATTCCATCCCCATCCGCTGCTGTAACTGATAAAGAAAAGATATGCCGCTGCTGCCGACAGTTCTACCGCCAGTATATTCCGGAATCTTTTTTCCGACTGTTTTTCTTTCGCCTTCCAGGTCTGATAATAGATACTGTCTTCTGTATCCTGCAGATAGGTCTCTGCACTCCCTTTCTGACTCCAGTTCCGATATCTCAGTTTCATATACCTGCGTACGAGCAGGCAGATTCCCGGCTGCACCAGGATATTGCCGATCAAGCAGATTCTCCATACGCCCCATGTACTGAAATAATATCTGTTCACTAACACCACAAAGAACAGGAAGCTTCCAATTATAAACAGCAGAAATCCAAATACGCAATCATAATATTCTTTTATAAACTTTTTAATTGCTTTTACCATATTTTTCCATTTTGTATCCAATTCCCCACACCACCTTTACATATCTTGGCTTCTTCGCATCAATCTCCACTTTTTCCCTGATATGACGGATATGTACCATTACAGTATTCTCTACAGTATAATCTGCTGTTTCCTGCCATACATTCTCATAGATCTGCTCTGCCGGAAATACCTGCCCGGGATGCGTCATCAATAGCTCCAGGATCTTATACTCTGTTGCCGTCAGATGTACTTCTTCTCCCTCAACAAAGATGACTCTCTGCTTTTTATCCAGTACCAGACCGCCATTCACGATCTGATCCGGATCTTTCTTTTTCTCCGTTTCTCCACCGCTCCATGCGCGGTATCTGCGTAAATGCGCTTTCACTCTGGCAATCAGCTCCGCAGGATTATACGGCTTCTCAATATAGTCATCTGCTCCGAGCGTAAGTCCCGACACCTTATCACTTTCTTCCGTCTTGGCCGACAGGATGATTACCGGAATCCTGCTTTTCTCACGCAGCTTCATCAGTGCCGACAGACCGTTGAGTCTTGGCATCATCACATCCAGAAGGATCAGGTCTACATTCTCCCGCTCCATAATATCCAGTGCTTCCATACCGTCATATGCTTTCAAAGTCTCATACCCTTCATACTTTAACAGTTCACTGATGGAGTAGACGATTTCTTTGTTATCATCTACTACTAATATTTTTTCTGCCTCCATTTCTTTCGTCTCTCCCCTCTTTTTCTTTGCATGCTTAGTATATCGTTCATGATTTAAATATTTCCCGATACAATTCTTAAAAATTTCTTATGATTAATCTTCGCTATGCAAGGACGAATAAAATGCGATTCCAAGTATCACTGCACCTCCGACCAGTTCTCTGACCGTAGGGATTTCTCTTAAGAAGATCAGTGCAAATACGATCCCGTATACCGTCTCCATACCGGAAATGATTCCCGCAGTCTGCGCTTTTACACCTTTCTGCGCCGTTACATATAAAGAATAGGCAATCGCCGTACATAAAAAACCAATTGTTGCAACACCTGCGAAATCCACCGGACGCCATTCTGCTTTCACCAGTACCAGCGCCGGAAGCAATGCAATTGCTGCAGTTCCCTGTTCATACAGACAGATGGTACGTCCTTTGTATCTGCTGGAAAAATACTGGTTTGATAACGTCATTACTGCATAAGTAAAACTTGCCAGCATTCCCCAGAGAATTCCAATCGTCACTTTATTCTCCACTGAAAATTCCGGAATCGTGATCAATACTCCCATCAAAAGGATCAAAGCATTCAAAATATTCTTACCGCATATCTTCTCATGGAATAATAAAGGTTCCAGAAATGTCAGAAACAGTGGGAAAGTTGAAAATGTAATGGTCCCGATTGCCACGGACGATGTCTGGATCGATTGAAAGAAACTAGACCAGTGGATTGCCATCACAACACCTGTCAAAATCATAAGTCCGTAATCTTTCTTCGAATCCAGTGTCAGCTTGTCTTTACACACCAGCGATATTGCCAGTAAAAGTAACGACGAACAGATGACTCTTCCCATTGCCACCTGTACCGCCGGAACCTGTACATACTGACCGATCACGCCGGAGCAGCTAAAACACATAACCGCAATATGCAGCAGTATCACATTCTTTCTTGTATCTTTGCTCATTGATTTCTCACTCATATCTTTCTCCCATGTATCTCTTGTGTATTTTTATTTATTTTCATTCCCGACCAGTATAACACATTCTCACCAGTCTCCGCTCTGTCTATTTATAATTCTTCACAAGTTCTTCCTTCTCTTTCCGGCAGATCAGATGATACGTCACATCCGCCTCCGGATCCGTCAGCGGAATGACCTTTCTTCCCTTCAGAAGATGGTTCCCATCCGTTGCAAAATTCGTGGTAAAACAAAAGACACCTGCACAGGTTGCTCTTCGCTTCCTGATCCAGAGTGGCGTTGTTGTAATTCCAAAGTCCGTTCATAAAGAACGTATGGAAGAGAACTTTAATGTATTTGATTTTACACTTTCTGAGGAAGATATGAAGACACTGGAAGCTCTGGATGGCGGAGAGAGTCTGTTCTTCTCACATCACGATCCGGCTACGGTGGAGTGGTTTATGAGTATTGTTTAGATTCAAAAATTGTGTGCCTTAAAAGCTATGTAGCCCCGTAGGAAAAATATAATAGGATGCTGGTTCCGTTCACTTCGTTCAAAGTCACCTGCATCCTATTATATTTTTCCTACGGGGCTGCGTAGTTTTTTGTGATTTTTAAATCATGTTCTTTTTTCGGAGAATACATCCAGGAATTTTTTTACGGTCTCTGACAGTGCTTCGTTTTTGCGCCAGATCAGGACGCATCAGCTGTCTTGACAGTGTCGGCTGTGTAATATGAAGAAGCTTTGCTGTTCTTGTAATATTCTCTTCACGCGCTGCCATCAGAAAGTATTTCAACACCCGAAGTTCCATACTTTTTTGCTCCTGTTTATCCGTTTTTCTTTTCATATGCTCATTGTAGCTTATTTTTGTTCGTACGAAAAGCAATTGTCATGATTGTTCATATATAAATTTGATATTTTCATAGATCAGTGAAAAATCGACCACACATTTTCCATCGAATATCCGCACAGGTACCTGATCTGTAAATCCATATATCACTGGTATCTCGACTTTCTCCAGATCATACACAATCACTTTTTTCTTATCCGGATCCACCAGCCAGTATTCTCTTACCCCCGCTTTCTGATACTTCATAAGCTTCAGATAACTGTCCTTCTTCCTTGTACTTTCAGACAGGATCTCAATAATAAAATCCGGCGCACCGAAAACCCCCTGTCTGGTAAGCTTTTTTCTGTCACAGACGATCATAAGATCCGGCTGTACCATCGTTTTATCGTCCTGATCCAGTTGTACATCCACCGGCGCAAACATTGGAATACAAGCGCCTTGGTTCTTTTCAATGTATCCGACAAGCGAACTATATATCTTGGATGCCAGCAGCTGATGTACACTAAGCGGTGCTACCATGTCATATATCGTTCCATCGATCAGTTCGGCTCTTTCATCTTCCGGAAGTTTCCGATAATCCTCTATTGTATATTCGCCTTGTTTCTTCTTTGTTGCCACATAATAACCGCTTTCTTCTTTTACGCTCTCCGGATAGATATCCGGATGGCTGTCCTCCAGATATGTTCCAGAACATTTTTTCTTTTCTTTTTCCATATCATCTTGTTTCATCGCTTCATCTCACCCTCGATCCACGTCATGATGACATCCACCAGATATTCCTGCTGCACCTTACTTAACTCTTTGCCCGGACGCATCTTATGCCATTTATATATGCATCCCCTGCAGCATGTCGCGGTTGCATGTTGTGCTATGAATACCGGGTGTCCCCGCATCGGCGTCTGCTTTCCGTCATTGGGGATCACTGCAGGTGCTTCTCTCTTTGCAATAAAATCTTCAGCGTGACGCCGGATGGTATCCATACCCTTTTCACGTATATATGCCTTGTCCTTTTCTTTCAGATGAAAACTGTTTCTGAATTTGGACTGTTCCAGACGGGAAAATAATTGCTGATACCATTCTTCCTTTGTCATCTTTTTCATGCCTCTTTTCATTTGTAAATGTGTTTCAACCTATCTTAGATACTATATTAACATATACTAGATGATTTTTCCACTTTATAGATCTAACATATATTACGTTTCATATATAAAAGCGGATACGGATTACCTTCCTCATCACACTCCGTTCTCTTATATGTCTGAAATCCCAGATGTTCATAGAATCCAACAGCCTGTGGATTCTGTTCATTGACCGTTACTTCCTGGTTTGATGTGATTTTCCAGAATGGATTCGTATTTGACATAAGTTGCTTCCTCAATCTGATAAATACTCACGAGTCACACTACCGGAAGATTCTAACATTTCTTTCGGCGTCCCTGTAAAGAGAATCTCGCCGCCAGCCTGACCTCCTTCCGGTCCAAGTTCAACAATATAGTCCGCATCCTTCATAACGTCAAGACTATGTTCGATAATAAACAGCGTATTGCCCTGGTCCGTCATCTTGTTGAAAAGTTTCATCAGCCGTCTGATGTCATCCAGATGCAGTCCGTCTGTCGGTTCATCCAGAATGAAGATCTGTCCGCGCTCTTCAAGCTTGTCCGCCAGCTTTACACGCTGCAGTTCTCCACCCGAAAGTGTCGTCATAGACTGATTCAGATGCAGATATCCCAGTCCAACCTGCTCCAGCATATCGAGTTTATTGACGAAATCAGTGTTTTCAAAAAACCGAATTGCCTGACGTACAGTCATATTCATAACTTCAGCAATGTTTTTTCCCTTATACTGATACTTCAGCACTTCTTCCGAATACCTGGTTCCATGACATACCTCACAAACCGTCTCAATAGAATCCATATAGGCCATATCCGATATAATAACCCCTTTTCCCTGGCATACAGGACATGCCCCTTTGGAATTAAAGCTGAAATATGACCGTGCAATATGATTTTCCTTAGCAAACAGAGCCCTGATCTTATCTGCAATGTCCAGATAGGTAGCCGGGGTCGATCTTAAATTGATCCCTATATCTTTCTGTCTGATTGAAATAACCTCTCCCGGATACTGGCTGGTAAAATATTCCATCAGCGAACTTTTTCCGGAACCGGCCACGCCGGCAATGACTGTCATAACGCCAAGTGGAAGTTTCACATTTACATTCTTTAGATTATGAAGATTGGCATGCTCGAGCTGATACCAGCCTGTCGGCTTTCTATATTCCATTTTTACCGGCGTTTTTGTCCGCAGCATACGCCCTGTCACCGTATCAGCCTTTAAAAGTCCTTCGTAACTGCCCTGGTACATAATCTGTCCACCGTTTATACCGGCTTCCGGTCCCATATCCACAATATGATCCGCCAATGCAATAATTTCCCGGTGATGTTCCACGATCAGAACTGTATTTCCATGTTCTTTTAATTTGATCAGGGAATTTTTCAGCTTCTGGATATCTCTTGAATGCAGTCCTACACTTGGCTCATCCAGTACATACATCATATCTGTAAGCGGTGAATTGATATATCTGGCAATTTTAATCCGCTGTGCCTCGCCGCCGGAAAGTGTATCCGTTCCCCGGCTGAGCGAAAGATAACCCAGACCAATCTCAGTAAGCGCATTCATCCGTTTTAAGATCTCCGTTTTTATGTCACGTGCCAGCGGATCTTCAATCTGACGGATAAATTCTGCTGCCTCAGGAATCGGCATATCGGAAACTTCACAGATATTCTTGCCATTGATCAGGCAGCTGCGGATCTTTGCATTCAGTCTGGCTCCATGGCAGACCGGACATGTAAATGTGCTGACAATCCGATCCAGTTCTTTCTTATGAAGCTGCCCTTCTTTGGATGTGATGATACTGCGGTACATACGCGGATAAATTCCTTCATATTTCGCAGATTTCGGCCAGTTATCCGGTGGATTTTTAAGACGGATCTGCGGAGAATAAAGGAACAGATCCATCTCTTCTTTTGAATAATCTTTAATCTTCTTATTCAGATCAAACAGACCGCTGTAAGCATATCGTTTCCATCTCCAGGCTCCGGTTGTAAATGCGGGCCATTTAATAACCCCTTCATCGTTTAAACATTTATCAAAATCTACAAGCTTGTGTATATCTAATTCTGTCACAACTCCAAGACCTTCGCAGCGCTCACATTTTCCGCTTGGATGATTGAAGGAAAAACTATCCGAATATCCGACAAAAGGTTTTCCGACACGAGAAAAAAGCAGGCGCAGCAACGCATAAATATCGGTGTAAGTACCAACCGTAGACCTCGAATTAGCAGCCGGTTTTTTCTGATCGATTACGATCGTGACCGGAAGATTTTCCATGCGGTCTACTTCCGGGCGGCCATATTTGGGCAAAAACTGCTGCACAAAACTTGGAAATGTTACATTCAGTTCCCTTCTCGATTCTGCCGCAATCGTATCCAGACAAAGAGAAGACTTTCCCGAACCGGATACTCCGGTAAAAACTGTGATTTGTTTCTTGGGAATTTTTAAAGAAACGTGTTTTAAATTATTTTCTGTCGCATTGATAATATTTATAAAATCCTGTTCGTTATTTTCCATTTTTCTGTTTCTTTCGCTCATAAAAGGCATTTGGATTCGTGTACTGTCCATGCCTTTTCTAAGTAATCCGCCTCCTTCGTTTCATCTTTTTTATATAGTTAAATTTCGATTTTTATTTTTGTTTCCATAGCATAGTGTACTCTTTTTCACCAGTAGCTTCATCCAAACCTTCACATTGAATAATGAATCCTTCTCTTTGGTAAAAAGAAATTGCTCTGGCATT
>OLHE01000676.1_pt1 | contig 25840 bp, 21 predicted proteins | sample 1605821 | NCBI WGS metagenome assembly OLHE01 (sample SAMN03283250) | human gut metagenome | biome: human-associated habitat; material: feces | host: Homo sapiens | place: USA | collected 2013
TTGCATGTGTTAGGCGCGCCGCCAGCGTTCGTCCTGAGCCAGGATCAAACTCTTTGTTAAATGGTATATTCAAGCTTTCGCTTTAAATATCAAAGTTTGATTGCTCTGCTGAACGCTAACTTGCTATCTATTAGCACGTTATTTTGTGTTCATCCAGAATTTCTTGTTATTCTCTTAAGAATCTCAAGGTAATGTTTTTAATTCTGTACTGTTCAATTTTCAAGGAACTTTGCGCCGCTCTCGCGACAGCTTATTTATTATATCACATTCATTCGAGTTTGTCAAGCACTTTTTTGAAATTTTTTAAATTTCTTTTTTCAGAGTTTTGAACTTTTTACCAGTCGGTCACCGTGCTTCCGCAGTTTCTTCCTTCTGGTTTTTTCAGCTCTTCTTCGTACCCTCGACTGCCCTCTTTCTCGCTATTCAAGCGGTTTCAGGCTTTCTCAAGTACCCTCTGTTTTCGTGCCCTCTCGTTTGAGTGCTTGTCTATTATATCACGCTTTTCGAGCTTTGTCAACATATTTTTAATTTAATTTTGCACAAATGGTTTTTAACCATTATATTCCCCGATTGTGCAAAATGTGAACAACCACAATATACAGTTTTCTGCTATCAATATTTAGTTATCAACAGCCGCGTTTCTATATGTTGAAAAACCGTGTGCTCTTTCCGTTATGTAAAAAACAATGCCGCCCTTTAAGGACGGCACTGATAAAAATCCTATTTTTCCTCGTTCAACTCAGAAATTATCCTGACAAAGCTATCAATGTCGTTGAAGTCACGGTACACCGAAGCAAACCTTATATATGCCACCTTATCGATATCCTTAAGCCTGCGAAGCACAAGCTCTCCTATTTCATCGGAGGTCACCTCGCGCCTGAACTGATTTTTCAGTTCCTGCACAATATCTTCAACCATCTTTTCCAGATCTTCTATCTGAACCGGACGTTTGACAGTTGCCCTTGCAAGTCTGTTTATCAACTTATCCCGATCGAACGGTTCTATAGTATTATCTTTTTTTACGACCATAAGAGGTATTGTTTCAACCATTTCATATGTAGTAAAGCGACATTTACACGATAAACATTCTCGTCTTCTGCGGATTTTATTGTCCGCGGGTCTGCTGTCTATCACCTTGCTGTCTTCATATCCGCACTCTGGGCATTTCATACAATTTCCTCGCTTTCGATCTTTTGCTTGGTTTCTATGTATTTTAACACATTTTCAGCCCTATTTCAAGCTTTTTTGCTATTATACTCCGGTTTTGTATTTGTTATACAGTTTTTGCATATCCTTTGCACACATTGCAAGTTCGTCATAGCTCTTATAATTTTCACGATAAAGCTCTACTATCATCGAATTATCATAAGAGATCTTATCCATCTCCTTGAAAAGATGCTTGAAATCAAATTCGCCCTTGCCGATCGGCAAACAATCACAGCCAGCGTCACCGTCACTTACGTGCATATGAACTACTTTATCTCCGATTATATCCAGCAGCCTGAAAGGATCAACGTTGCTTCTTCTCGCCTGCTTCAGATCTACCACAAACCTTACCTCATCACCGAGTTGTGCGATCATATCCTCAATGAACTTCACACTGCTGCTTTTGCAGTAGCATATATTTTCCTGTGCGACCGTAACACCGAATTGCTTTGCTATTCGGTATAGCCGGAGATAACGTTCCATATATCTGCCATCAGGGACTTTTGAGCTGAGTATAGCGCCGTGCAGAACAAACACCTTCGCCCCGAGCTCCTCCATTACTTCAAAATACCTCTTATAAATGTCTGTAAGATATTCAGTTCTTCTGGGATAATCGCCGAACAGAAACAATGTTTCCATCGGTGATGAAAACGGATGCATCGACTTTACACTTATTCCGTATTCCCCGATGATCCTTCTCAGCTCAACAAGCACTTGTCCCTCAAGCTCATCGACCGAGTTGATGAATATCTCGACATTTTTGACCTCACGCTTTGCAAGCTCATAAAGTGCCTTTTCTGTTTCCAACGGATACAGACACGCTGTTGATACTCCTATATCCATTTTCGTTACGTCCTTTCTGATCATTGATTTACTGTCGTATATATATTGCCGATTATTGAGATAATGAGCGGCAGTATATATACTACCGACAACACTCCGCACAGCAGTGCATACACACCTATTCTGCATATGCCGTCAACCTTTGCATAGACAGCCTCTAGCTTTCTTCGGAAAATTATATACAATGCCAATGCGACAAGACCGCCAACAGTCAATACGCCGCCTTCCTTAAGCCCCTTTGGCAGAAAGCTAACCGCTATGTCGTTATGTCCCTCGTCGAGCTTTAACGCCATAAATCCCGTCATACAGCGGTAGATCTCAGCCTTATGACCGTTTATCTTTGCCGAAAAACCGCTGTCATAGGGAACCGAAAGAAACAGCCACTGTCCGTCCCCGGCATCCTCTACAGTACCGCTAATGCTTCCGCCGTCAACAGTAAGATCGGCTGTCTTTGTCCTGCTTATCGCCTTTTCCAGCTTATCATGCGACAATCCGATCACACCGAAACTCGAGCAATATGTGTTTGTGTTTACATCAACGTCTATGCTTACACTCTCATTTTCAAATGTTCCGAGATACAGCAGTCCGTTGGAATCCTGTCCGGGAAACGACAGATCGGTCTTGATCCCGTTGACATATATAGCAAATGAGCCGTTGATATGCTCCTTAATGTTGCGTGTAACGAGATCGAAACAATCAAAATACAGCGACTGTTTATCGTCTATTTTCAGCTTGTAGCTGAGTGTTGCGGTTCTGACATCGCTTTTAGGCGTAAAATAATACATTCCGTCGCGGTAAGTATACCTGACATTCTTTTCTCCGGTATGCTCGTATTTCGTAAACAACAGATCATTACCCGTATTCAGCAGATTTCCCGCAAAATACTCCTGTATAATCATGCGTTCAGCGGCAGGAAGTTCCTCACACTTTGACAGATCGCTGTCGGTCACTATACCGAGCGGCAGGTAAAATTCACTCTCATATATAGAATAGTTCCTGTCGCGATATATAACAGGCTCTCTTGCACTGAACTTCTCTATATAATATTTGATATTCATCACCGCATCGGTAAGTGCAGTGCCGCCGTTACCTGTGACTTCCATCCAGTACGATGAATAGCCGAGCCGTTTCATAGCATACATATAATGCTCGGAAGTAAGCGACGTGTAGTGTGCAACAGTCGGATATCCGAGTCCGCCTATAAGATTAGCGTCAAAATATTTCTTAGGCCATTGCGACAGTTTAACTCTGTAAAAATCATCGTCCTGTGGGATTTTGCCCTCCAGCGCCATCGCATTATTGTATTTAACCGGGGTGTATGCCGCCGCACCGATATAAACGTTTGCATTGAACACGCACTCAGCCGCAACTATCACCGCAAGCACCGTTCCTACCGTTCTGAACGTAAGCTTTCTGAACACTCCGAACGACATCGTGATAACATACAGCGCCGTAAATCCGCAGAAAATGATGATCAGCAGACAGAAAGACTCAGCGCTTCCCCACAAAGTCGAAACATATGAATCCAGCCCATTCTTAAATCGGTAGTAATACCATACCGTAAATCCGAAAAATATAACACTCGCCGCAAGTATTCCGGCAAAATACCCTTTTTTGCTCTTTTCGGCGTAATCCTCCGACCTTGTGTGCGACAGCTTTACAGCCGCAAAGGTCAGCATCATAAGCGTAGTCATATATCCGTATCTCATCGGGAACGCCATATAATCGCCTGTATGCCACATCTTGTTTATCGGTTCAAATATGACCGGGAGCAGCGTCAAAAACGCCATAACGGCATAAAACCTACTACTCTTGCTTTTCCTTCGCAGAAAATACACAATAAACGCCGCAACAGAAAACCCGGTACAGAATATCAGCGGCAGATTTGTATATATTCCCGCAAATAAAGTCGACTCAAACAGCCCCTCAAGTATATTCGCGCCTCTTGCCGATGAAAGATACTGAACAAAGCTGGGAAGCCATACGACCGCAGAAATAAGCGCGGCAATCGCACAACCGAGTATAAATCTCGGAGCTATTCCCTTTGTACTGCCCTTTTTTCTGTTGAAAAACAGATAAACGCCGAAAAACAGTATCGTGAACAGCACTACCATATAGCTAAGGTAATAGTTCAGCACCAGCATCCCGACAAGGCAGAATATAAATCCGCCTATGCGTTTGCGCTTGATAAGCGAGTTGAACGCTATCAGCAGCAACGGGAAAAAGTACATTACATCAAGCCACACCGTGTTCTGATAAAAAAGCATAGAATATCCGCTGAACGCATACATAACGCTGAACAGTGCCGAATAAACAACATCAAGCTTCTTATGGCAGGTGCGGAAATACGCGTTTGCCGTTATTGCGCAGACAGCCATTTTCATAAGCGTCATAATGTTCATAAACAGCATCATATCCGCTTTATCCACAAATACTACAAGAAGTGAAAACGGGCTTGATATAAAGAACAGGAATACACCGAGAAAATTCATTCCGCCGGCATTCTGCCAGTTGAACAGAAAGTCACCCTTTCCCTCGAGTATATCTTTAAAATCCAGCAACAACGGCAACACCTGCTGATGCATATCACACCACGCAAGTGTTTTGTCGCCGAACGGATACAGCCCGTTTCCCGCAAACACCGCCAACCCTATTATAATTACAGCTATCGGGGGTATTATAAGCGTAAGCCAAAGCTTCGGACTGTGTATGACAGTATTAAAATGTGTTGTAATTTTTTTTGTAATATCTCTTTTCAAAACGTCCTCCGGGAATATATATTTCTCTCCCATTTGGTATTTTTAACAGAATATCATGTTTAAATTCAAAAGCCGCAAAGGACAAATGTACTGTGCGGCTTTTAATATCGATTGAGTTACAAGCCGAAGGTGATTACACCATAAGCTTCTTTGCGTCTATCGCTGTGTTTGAAGCAAGATTTTTTGTATCTTTCTTATCATCGCTCTTTCCGGAATTTGTATAGTTCTTGCCGTGCTTTTCCTGCCAGAGCACCCATAAGGGACCCGAGATGCACAGTGAAGAATACGTACCGCAGATAAGACCCGCCATCATAGGGATAGCAAATGTCATTATCGAGGTAACACCGCATATAGAGCATACAACACAGATCGCAAGTACTGCGAAAGCAGTTGTAACGGTTGTGTTTACAGAACGTGTTATCGACTGAGTGATACTCATATTAACAAGTTCTTTAAGTGAAAGCGAGTTGCCGTATAGGTTACGGTTTTCCCTGATACGGTCGTATACAACGATCGTATTGTTGATCGAGTTACCGAGTACGGTAAGAACGACCGCCATGAAGTTTGCGTCGATCGGGAAGCGGCAGAACACAAACACCGCATAAACCATAACGCAGTCATGCACAAGCGCGACCAGAGCAAACACACCGGCTGAAAGACCGCCGATCTTCTTGAATCTGAACGCAATATAAATAACAAGCAGAATAAACGAGAACAGTACCGCAACAAGGCACTTTAAGAAGAACTCAGTACCGGATGTAGGGTTAACGTCCTGGCTGTTTACCAGCGTAAGATCATTGTCCTTGAAGGCTTCCTGCAGCTTACCCGACAAAGCTGTCTGTTTGTCTGCGGTAAGACCCTCTGAAGAAGAGAATGATATCTCAACGGTCTCAAGCGAGCTGTTCATCGAAGAACCCGTAGTAACGGTAACAGCGCCGTAGTTCTCGCTCTCGACCACCTTCTTTACAGCGTTTGTATCGATTTCGCCGATATGGCTGTATGTCAGCATCGTACCGCCCTTGAACTCGATAGCCATCTGTACTCCGAAAATGCAGTTGAAAATGATCGTAATTGCAACAATTACTATCGGTATAGCAAAGAGAATTTTTCTCTTGCCGATAAAATCTAATACTTTTTTATTATTCATTTTGAAGCACCGCCTTCCGTTGCTGCTGCCTTTTCAGCGGCACGCTTCTTGGCAGACTTTCCGCCGTAAAGAGCGGGATTTCTGAATATCTTGAATCTGGAAAGCGACATTGTCATAAGTCTTGTCGCAAATATTCCGAACAGGAAGTTCAGTATAACGCCGACCATCAGAGTATAGCCGAACGAGTAGATAGTACCCTCCGTAGAAGCGCCGAACATGAAGAATACGGGCTTCAGTATAGTAGACGCAAGACTGTCGGGAGTACCGAACGCACCCATAAGTATGATAGCAACGATGATCATTGTTATGTTACCGTCAAATACCGCGCTGAACGCTCTCTTATAGCCTGTAGCGATCGCCGTGTCTATCGTCTTTCCGCTGTTTATCTCTTCCTTTATACGCTCACCGGTAATAACGTTCGCGTCAACGCCCATACCTACCGCAAGGATAATACCTGCGATACCGGGTATTGTCAGCGTAAAGCTGTTTGAGAACGGGAAGAAGCCTGTTATTGCACAGAACGTACCTGCAACCTGTCCGATAAGACCGATAACGGCAACCACACCGGGCAGTCTGTACAGCGATATCATAAATATCATAATAAGACCGAACGCAATAACGCCGGCAATTGCCATAGCGTCACGAGCGCCTGTACCGAGAGTAGGAGAAATCGTACTGAAGCTTGATGTTTCCAGCTTGAAAGGAAGCGCACCGCCGTTTATCTGGTCTGCAAGCTCCTTTGCATCATCAGCCGTAAAGTTACCGCTGATAGTAGCCTCGCCGCCGCTGATCTCTTCGTTTACGGTAGCGGTCGATATGCACTTATCGTCCATATATGTGGAAATATAGCCCTTCGGAGAAGTCGATGAGAGCTTCTTTGTAGCCTCCGCAAACTTTTCCTTGCCGCTGTCTTTCAGCTTCAGCGACACCATATACTCATATTCCTTGCTGTTTCCGCTCTTGAGCTGATATACGGCAGAAGCCTTCTCAACGTCCGAGCCGGAAATTATAAGCGGAAGATCCTCATATGTCTGACCGTCCGAAAGCGATTTTTCCGAGCCTTCTCTGAACGTAAGGAGCGCCGTAGCACCGAGCTCCTTTACAGCCGCCTCGGGATCAAAGCTGTCGTCCTCTGCCTGCCACGGGAAACGAACGATTATCTTATCGTTACCGTAGTCTACATAGACCTCATAGTCCGTTATGTTGTTTGCAACAAGTCTTGTTTCTACAATAGACTTTGCCGCGTCGACCTCTTCATCGGTCGCATCGTAATCTGCCGGTGATGTGAACGTTACATCAACACCGCCTCTGATATCAATACCCCAACGAATATCACTGACACCTCTTATTACAGTTGTCGTGAAATCGCCGTACTGGGTATGAACACCGAAAAATACTATGCCCGTAAATGCCAGTATAACTGCCAGCACTATAAAGAATACAGGCTTTGCTACTCTTTTCAAATGTTTCACTCCGTTTCTGTGCCTCAGCACATCCTGTTATTTTATACATTATAATATTATACTATAACGATTTCCATTAGTCAAGAATTTTTGTAAATTTCACAAACGGTTTGTTATACCGAAAGCTCGGCGGTTTCTCCGAGTACGTCCTTGTTCTTTTCAAGAACGGGCTTTACGCATTTGTTAAGGAATGCCGTTACCTGGCTCGCGCTCCTGCCGGTATAGTTCTCGGGGACAAGCTTTGCCATTATTTCTTCCTTTGTCGTCATAAAGTCGGGATCTGCGGCAATTCTGTCTACAAGGTCGTTTTCTCCGCCGTCCTCTTTTATCACCTTGCCTGCGGCAATGCTGTGCAGTCTTATCTTCTCGTGAAGCTCCTGTCTGTTCCCGCCCTTCATAACAGCGTCCATCATTATGTTTTCGGTAGCCATGAAAGGCAGCTCCTTCATAACTCTTGCGCGGATGACCTTGGGATAAACCACAATGCCCTTTGTTATATTGAGCATGATATTCAGTATAGCATCTGTTGCAAGGAATGCCTCCGCTACAGATATACGCTTGTTCGCACTGTCATCAAGTGTTCTCTCAAACCATTGTGTTCCTGCCGTAAATGCAGGATTAAGAGTATCTATCATCACATATCTTGAAAGCGATGTTATTCTCTCCGCTCTCATCGGATTTCTCTTATAGGGCATAGCCGATGAACCTATCTGGTTCTTCTCGAAAGGCTCTTCCATCTCCTTGAAATTTGCAAGGATACGCAGATCGTTTGAGAACTTCGAGCAGCTCTGTGCGATACCGCCCAGTACATTTACTATTCTGCTGTCGACCTTTCTTGAATATGTCTGACCGCTTACGGGAACGCACTCCTTGAAGCCCATTTCCTCAGCTATCATCTGTTCAAGCTTGTCTATCTTCTCTTCATCGCCGCAGAAAAGCTCCATAAAGCTTGCCTGTGTGCCTGTAGTACCCTTCTGACCGAGAAGCTTCAGGTTACCCATCTGATATTCAAGGTCCTCAAGATCCATAAGCAGTTCGTTCATCCACAATGTAGCACGCTTGCCGACGGTAGTCAGCTGTGCAGGCTGTAAATGTGTATATGCAAGACAGGGCATATCTTTATACTTATCAGCAAAAGAAGCAAAGTTTGCAAGCACATTCACAAGCTTTCTGTGCACTATCTTCATAGCATCACGCATTACGATAACGTCTGTGTTATCACCTACATAACAGCTTGTAGCGCCAAGGTGAATAATACCCTCTGCCTTTGGACAACACTTTCCGTATGTGTGAACGTGTGCCATAACATCGTGGCGGAGCTTCTTCTCCTCCTCTGCGGCATATTCAAAATCGATATCATCGATATGTGCCGCAAGCTCGTCTACCTTTTCCTGTGTCACCTGCTCAAGCCCGAGCTTCATCTCGGATCTTGCAAGAGCTACCCACAGTCTGCGGAATGTCGAAAACTTCTTCTGAGCCGAGAACGTGAACTGCATCTCCTCACTCGCGTATCTCGTGCAGAAAGGGCTTTCGTAGGTTTCGTAGTTTGTCATTATAAGTAACCGTCCTTTTCATCGGATTTTTAACTTTCCTTGTATCGGCTGTCATATAAACTGATTACCGCGCATACCGACACATTTTATATTGTACCACAGTTTGTTGCCGTTCGCAATAGCAAACATCACTTTTTCTCAAAACTCACGTTTAAATATGCAACACTCCCCGTTTTATAATTGTAAATTGTACGGTCACATCGACCACAACGCCCCGAATTTATAATGCCGTTCGGTCACATCGACCACACCCCGCCGATCCTCATAATAAAGCAAAACCCCATAGCTTGCAAAAATTTTTGTTTTTTTTCGCAAATTTTTTAAAAAAACTATTGACAAACGTCCGAAAACCGTGTATAATATCTACTGTTATCTGGGTGTGGCGCAGATTGGTAGCGCGCTACCTTGGGGTGGTAGAGGCCGCAGGTTCAAATCCTGTCACTCAGACCAGTTAAAAACCGTTCGATTATAGTAATCGGACGGTTTTTCTGTTATATTCACAACACTAACAATAAACATAGCCTCCCGCACAACACCATGCGGGAGGCTCTCTATTTCTTTTATTCTCTACCCTTAAACTCCGTAATATCCTTTATTACCTCACCTGCGATAATAAGCCCTGCCACAGACGGCACAAAGGCGGTACTTCCCGGCACCTGTCTTTTTCCCGGCACCTTATCCGCCTTAGAAAGACAACCGTTTTCACCGTTCGGATCTTCGTCAGCAATTGGCGGTATCGGCTTTTCCTTTGAGTATACCACCTTGAGCTTCTTTATTCCCCTGCGTTTAAGCTCATAGCGCATTACCTTTGCCAGAGGACACACAGAGGTCTTATATATATCCGTAACCTCAAACGCTGTCGGGTCGACCTTGTTTCCCGCTCCCATAGAGCTTATAATAGGCGTTCCCGCCTTTTTTGCGTTTTCAATAAGCGCGATCTTTCCTGTGACCGTATCTATAGCGTCAACCACATAGTCATACTGAGTGAAGTCAAACTGATCCGCCGTTTCAGGCATATAGAAGGTCTTGAAAGCCGTCACCTTGCAGTCGGGATTTATTTCCTCAATTCGCTCCTTGGCAACATCGACCTTGTACTTACCGACCGTCTTTGTTGTAGCTATTATCTGACGGTTTATGTTTGTAAGACACACCTTATCATCATCGATTATATTGATCGCTCCGACGCCCGAGCGCGCAAGCGCCTCAACTGTATATCCGCCCACGCCGCCTATACCGAATACCGCAACGCGCGCGCCTTTCAGCTTGTCCATTGCCTCTTTGCCGAATACGAGCTGCGTTCTTGAAAATTGGTCAAGCATTGTTACCTCCCACGGAGAACTGCGTTCCCCTTGCTATAAATGTAACGGTCATTCCCTTTTTATCGAAGTAGCTTTCAATAAACCGCTTTATCTCATCGTTTCTCTCGTCCAGCGTGAAATACTGTCCTCCGCAGCCATCGTGAAAATGCAGCGTTACGCCGAAATTGTCAAGTATCGCCTTTTTAAGCTCAGATGCTTCCGTTATGCTTATTGCCATAAGTCGCTCCTTTAAATCTACCGTTTCTATCTGTTTTGTGTACAATACTGCTATTATACATCGTAATCAGCGCGCTGTCAATGTCACCTCTGCTGTTTTTTAGTTATTTTACGCGATGCATTTTTCCTTTTCAACAGATCCGCTGCCGACTGCAAAAATAATATATCCTCTTCCGGCAGTCCCGTTATATCCAGTGCCTGCCTTTTTTCCTCCAGCCCGAAAAGATAGTCGGTCGTGACCCCGAAAACCTTGGCGATCTTTATAATAGTTTCGGGTGAGGGATTTCGTTCGGACAGTTCATAGTTGCTGACAGCCGCCTTTGATACCCATATTCTGCCCGCTAGCTGTTCCTGCGTCATTCCCGCGTCAAGCCTTAGCTGCTTCACTCTTTCACCGAACTTCACCATTGTACCCCTCCGTTACACAAATACACATTCCGAATACCCAAAATACACGATAGCTTTATTAAAAGTGTAGCATATATCCGTTTTCGGGCTGTTGATTTTTGTAACACATACCGTTGACTATCCGTACACGCTGTGTTAAAATATAATATGTAATATCCCGTCAAAGTATGTCGGACAATATCGGAAACAGGAGAGAAATAAATGAAAACGCCAATAAGTAAAGCTGTCGCAGTTATTCTGACTGCGGGGCTGACGGCAACACTTGCCGCTTGCTCATCGCAGTCATCTCAACGCACCGCGGACAGCTCATATGCTGCAGCCGTTCAGACGACCGCCGTGCCTGAAACCGTTTCGACCCCCATCGACACATCAGCCGCGCCCGAAGCAACAGTCGAAACCAAGCCTTACACAGCATATGTCGAAGCAAGTACTTCAGCGAAAACCGAAACCGCTGTCACAACAACAGCATCAACTACAGTATCGACCACAGTGTCAACCCCTGCGACAACAGCAGAGCCGAAATGGAATGAAACAAAAAAATCCGCAGAAATGTACCTCAATACATCGGTCTACAGCCGCTCAAAGGCTTATCTCGGTGCTCCGACCGCCGATTTATATATGATAAACGATAAGGTAAAGGTAGTAGCTGTAACCGACACCGGTTATTATAAGCTGTCAGACGGCAATTTTATTCATTGCGACTACCTCAGCAATGAAAAAGCAGTGATACAGACAACGACAGTAGCAACAACTGCCGTCACTGTCACAGCAGTTACTTCAACTACACAAGCCGCACAAACCACACCCTTGCCGGAAACGACAGTCCCCAAAAGCGCAGCATCAGTATCACCCAATACAAGCGAGCCGACCGAAAAGTACGACAGCTACACATCATCAGGATATCAGCCACTCGATGATATAATATTCCCAATTCTTGATGAAATCATCACTCGGGATATGACAGAAGACGATAAATGTCTGGCTGTTTATGATTATCTGCTACAGTTTGACTATGTCGAGCGTACCTTGTTAATTCCTAAAAGTCAAAAGAAGTATTCCGAACAGCTTTACGCTATAAGCTTGTTTGAAAAGAAGTACGGAGTCTGCTATGACTTTTCGGCGGCATTCAAATTTATGACAAGAGCCGTAGGTGTTGACACGTTGATGTATTACGGACAGCATTCAAGCTATCACTCTCCGTCCGGATATATACCGCACACATGGGATGTCATTGAACGTGGTGGCATACCGTACATCTACGACATAGCAATGGAAAGGATAACTATGGACGCAGGCAGAGAAGACAGCTATCATTGCAGATACGGCATAACATATGAGGGCTTCCCCGGATATTATTACATACCCGACACGTTCACAAGATAAAAAAGAAAGGATATATTATGAACAAAAAACCATCAGTAATAACAGCAGTTCTGCTTTCGGTGTGCACAGTGCTCATAACAGCGGGATTGTCAGCGTGCAACAAAAACTCCGGCAACAGTGAAGGCTCAGCCGGCAGCGAAAGCTCAGTCAGCTCAGAGGTTCAGAGAGAAGCACTCACAGAAGTCTCGGCAAAACAATATACAGCGGAAATTATGCCCATAGCCGACAAGTTTTACGCTATCTATAACCGTTGCAGCCTGCCTGTCGACAGCTCCGTATCCGTGACCGATGCCAACGGCTTTGCCTACTCACCTGTCGAGAGCGTATACAACACTCTCGATGCGCTTAAAACCGATACCGAAAAGTACTTCACAAAACAATACCTCGAAAGCTCGTTTTACCTCAACCTCTCCGATGACATCGCATTCTACAAGGATATAGACGGCAAGCTTTACGAAAACACCGATGCTGTATCAGACGGTAAGAATATATGGGATACTGCCTCCTGTGTAATAACGGATATAAGCGATACAGGATTTACCGCTACCGTACCATATCTTGATCTGTACGAAGCACACCGCAGCGCAAAGCTGGAATTTGTACTTGACAGCGGCACATATAAGATCAACCGTTGGGAAATGAACCTTGAAGCGATGAACGGCAAATAAGCCTTTAAAGCTATTCGAAAAATATATTATACAAAAAGGCTGTGACGAAATGTAAAAATTTCATCACAGCCTTTCGATTTATTAAAACTTCAAGGTGGTGTTAATAATTTCGTGAGTAAATCCGTACAACTGCGCTAACATCAGCCCTTCAAAAAACCGCCGTGAAAATCCACAGCGGTTTAAAAATATCACAATTACCTACTTCTCATAAACCGGGCTTTCAAGTCTTGCCGCAAACTCGGTTTCGGGAAGCGGTTTATCAAAATAATAGCCCTGAATTATGTTACAACCCATATTTTTAAGGTTTTCGACAATCGTTTTATCTTCTACTCCCTCGCAAACAGTAGTCATACTGAGCTCTTTCGCCATATGAAGCACGTTTTCAAGTACGACCTGACCTCTTGTATCGTCATTTGAACCTGCAAGCGACTTATCAAGCTTCAGAATATCAAAATCAAGGTCTTTCAGCAGCGCAAGCGAAGAATAACCTGTTCCGAAGTCGTCCATAGAAACCATAAGTCCATAGCTTTTAAGGTCGATTATCGCCTGCTTGATAGCATTGAAATCATCGGTATAAGCCGTTTCGGTAAACTCGACTTCAAGGAAGTGCGGTTCAATTCCGTAACGGTTGATAACATTCATTATCTTCTCGGCGAGATGAGGGAAACGCAGATGGATCTTTGAGAAGTTCACCGATACAGGAACTATGCGCTTTCCGCTTTCCTGCCATTTCTTGATCATAGCGCAGGTGTGCTCCAGCACGAACATATCAAGCTTCATTATAAGACCTGTTCGTTCTGCTATCGGGATAAAGTCGGCGGGAGAAATGACCTTGCCGTCACGTTGCCATCTGATAAGCGCTTCCGCTCCTACAAGAGTGCGTGTGTCTATCCGTACCTTTGGCTGATAATACACGATAAATTCGCCGTCGGCAAGCGCCTGAGGCATATCACTTTCAAGAAGAGTCAGCTCCTGCTCACGGGTGATCGTGTCAAGGTCGTAATATACATAGTCGGTATCTGTGCGGCGTTTAGCAACGTCTATGCAGGATTCTGCGCGGGCAAGTATCGCATCAATGTCATCTGTACTGCCGTCCAATACTACGATGCCGGCACGCATTGCGATCTCGTAAACGGTTTGCTCTTTTCCGTAAAAGAAGTTTATCGGTATCTTCGCAAAGCTTTTGAGATGATTTTTAAGGTGCGATTTCTTTACCATAAGACAGAAGTTGTCACTGCCTGAGCGACTGCATATTTCATCGTTATACATCATCTTATTAAGCATTTTCGCATACTTTGCTATTATCTCTGTTGTAGCCTGATAACCGAAAATCGTATTTAATGTGTTACAGCCTTTTATATTGGCTCTTATTACCGCATAGTCCGAAAGAACACCGTTTTCCTTGACATCTTCAATGAACGCACGAAATCCTTTCGAGTTCGGTATGCCGCTGTCGCGATCAATGTTGTCGATCAGCTTTCCGACATGAATGCTGAGAGTGCAGGTGCAAATTATAGCAAGAACATGGGTAACGTGCTCAAAAAGCTTTTCCTGCTCCGGGCTGAGCGTTGCAAAATCAATATCGGTATAAAATTCATATGCGTATCTGCAACTATCGTTCTCACATTCGTATTTTTTGTTATAGAGAGGAAAAATCTCTGCGTCTTTATACACCAGAGTTTCGCTTATCTGCCCACCGTAATCAAGTGTGCGCAGGATTCTGGATATGCGTAATGCTTTTGCCACAGGTACAAACTCATCTATCTGTCGCAGGTCGCTGTACCGTTTTGTAGCTACGGCATCAATAGTTTCAGACAGGTGCTTTCTGACAACGTCGATCATATTCCTGACTCCTTCTTCTGTTTTCTCGATATCTTTATATATTTTATCACATTTCCGAGTCGTTAGCAAGCAAAAAAGCGGACAAAAGGCCAAAAAAAGTTCACAATTTCAAAATAAGAGCAGAGTAGACAAAACCGCTTCGCAAAAGCTGTGCATTATCACAAACAGCCGTCCGTTTATAATCGTTTACAGCGCTGTTTTATATTGTATTTGTGCATATTTTAAGTAAAATTTGTATTTTAGCTTATAAACTAATATCGGCTGTTTTGTCACAAAACAAGCCGCAAATGATGAATTGATGCGATAAAAAGGTCTTTTGTCGAAAAAATCAGAAAATACCACTTGAAAACCTACTAAAAATATGGTATTATAGTATTTAGAAGATCACGGCTCACGAACGGCTCAGATAAAATAAAGGTCAAGAAAGGACTATAACATGAAAATATCTACAAAAGGACGTTATGTATTGAGAATGCTCATTGATCTTGCGGAGCATCAGGGTGACGGTTATATCCCGCTGAAAGAAATAGCGCAACGCCAGAATATATCAAAAAAATATCTTGAGCAGATAGTACCGATGCTTAACAAATCGGATATCCTGCGCACCAACCGCGGATTTCAGGGCGGCTACAGACTTGCAAAGTCACCCGAAAAGTACACTGTGGGAGATATTTTAAGGCTTACCGAGGGTTCGCTTGCGCCGGTTGCGTGCCTTGACAGCGGAGTCGTCGAATGCGACAGGAGCGAGCATTGTGCTACATTATCACTCTGGCAGGGTCTGTACAAGGTCATAAACGAATATCTTGACAGTGTTACTTTACAGGATCTTATAGATAATGATAAGGAAAACGCCGCCGATGACTATGTGATATAAGTGTCGGCGTTAATCAGAATAATATGGAACAGCCGCGGTCATTTGCCGCGGCTGCTATTATACACAAAAATCCCCCGAAGAAACCTGCGGGGGATAAATTGCTTATTTACGCTTATTGCTTAAAGCCGAAATTACTTTCTCTTCTTAGCAACGATAACAGCGCCTGTAGCGAGAACTGCAACGCCTGCTACTACTGCAACGCTCTCAACACCTGTGTTTGTGCTGGGCTTTGTAGAGTCGCCTGTTGTAGGAGCATCTGTAGCGGGAGCATCTGTAGCAGGTGCATCTGTAGCGGGAGCATCTGTAGCAGGTGCAGAGTTGCCACCGTCAACTACATTGCCAAGACCGTCGAATGCAATAAGTACATTGCCTTCAGCGTCGAGAACTTCACACTTTACAACTTCAATTGTAGCGATAGACGAGCCCCATTCCTGGAGTGCGACCTGCATGCAACCGATTGTCTTAGCTGTGCCGTTAGCGATGGGGTTGTCAAAGCCGTTAGCTGTCAGCTGGTATGTATAATCGTCGATCTTCTCGTAGCTCAGATCCTTATCGTTTGAAGCATCGTCATCCTTGTTGGGGTCTGTAGCGAGCTCAAGAGCCTCATCTGTAACTCCCCAGTACTCCTTGCTGGGCCAGTTATATGTATCCCAAGCGTCTGTACCCTGCTGGATGTCGCCGCCGTTGATTGAAAGAATAACGCCGCCGCCTGTAGCACCGTCCCAGAACTCACGGTTGCCGTCAGCACCGTCAGCATCCTTTTCGGGAATTGTAACAGTAAATCTTGCGCCTGTTACCTTTGAGTAGTCGATATCATACTTTGTAGCGGGCTTGTTCTCAGCTTCATTTCCTTCGTTGAAAACCTGAACGAGCCATGAATCGTTACCTGATGAAAGGCCTGCAGACTTGCCGTCTGCTTCTGTTACCTTCTTAAGGCTTGATGCGCTTGCTGCTACAGCTAATGTGCTGAGTGCGAGCGAAGAAGCTACGATACCTGTCATGATCTTTCTTAACTTCATTGGAAAAATCCTCCTAATAAAACTTAATTTCGTTTTGTTACATACTTGTGTAACTTTACACACCTATTTTAACATTTCGTTTTTTTAAAGTCAATGTGCATTATGCCTAAAATGTATGTGAAATTTTATTGAAACTAACGGCATTACACAGCATCAAGGGCATAATTTAAGTAAATTTAAGATTAACGGTGAATTATGTTGTGTTTTTGTGATAAAAAGAGTGGGTGGAAAGGTGCTATAATATACCGCTTATGCAACGGAATTGTTCGGGGATTGCTTGAGGATTGTTCGACAAAAACGAAAACTGCTTAAAATTTTACTTAAAAGGATTGAGAAAAGCCGAAAAATATGGTATATTTAATGTATATGGGAACTTGTTGTATCCCGAATAAGTTAAAGGACGGAAAAACTATGTCTATCGTATTTGACGAAAACAAGCGTGTATTCAAGCTCGACACGGAAAAATCGAGCTACGCATTCCATATCACCGACAGCAGAAACCTGCTCCACCTGTACTACGGCGGTTATATTCCGGAAACTGATATAACACATATGCTCCGTATACCGGACGATGAACCGTTTGTCCCCGCCGTACATGACGCTATGGGACCTCACAGCTTTGACTGCGCGCCTATCGAATTTCCGACATCGGGCGTTGCGGATTTCAGAGAACCGGCAATGCAGGTAATGGATATAAACGGTATGTCCGCCTGCGAGTGCTACTACAAGGATTACAGAATTTCAAACGGAAAGCCGAAATTAAAGGGGCTTCCCGCTACATATGCCGCAGACGATGAGGCGCAGACGCTTGAGGTGTTCTGCTACGACCCACACAGCGGTCTTGACATTACACTTATGTACAGCGTATTCCCGAAATTTGACGTTATCACAAGAAGCGTAAAGATCGAAAACAACGGTCTTGCCGCTATCGACCTGCGCCGCATCATATCAATGAGCCTTGATCTTGACAGAATGGACTACGATATGATAACACTGCACGGAACATGGGCAAGAGAACGCCATGTACAGCGTTTCCCTATACGTTTTGGCAAGCAGTCGATCGACTCCAACAGAGGTGCTACGAGCCACGCTCACAACAACTTCTTTGCGCTGTGCGACCATACCGCAACAGAGGACTTCGGCGAAGCATACGGCTTTGCTCTGGTGTATTCGGGTTCGTTCTTAGGAATGGTAGAGGTAGGTCAGTATGAAAAGACAAGGGCGCTGCTCGGTATAAATCCCTATGACTTCTCGTGGCACTTAGAGCCGGGAGAGGATTTTCAGGCACCGGAAGTCATCATGACCTATTCCGGCGAGGGCTTAGGTCAGATGTCGAGAAACTTCCACGATGTTATGAGAAACAACCTTATAAGAGGAAAGTGGAAGGATATGCGCCGTCCTATACTTATAAATAACTGGGAAGCTACCTACTTCAACTTCGACACGGACAAGCTCCTTGATATCGCAAGAGAAGCAAAGAAAGCCGGAATTGAAATGCTTGTTATGGATGACGGCTGGTTCGGTCACAGAAACGATGATAAATCTTCCCTCGGCGACTGGTTTGTGAACGAGGATAAGATAAAGGGCGGTCTTAAGCACCTTGTAGACGAGGTAAACAAGATAGGGCTTAAGTTCGGTATATGGTTCGAGCCTGAGATGATAAGTCCTGACAGCAAGCTGTACGCGGAGCATCAGGACTGGTGCATACACATTCCCGGAAGACACCGCACGACCGTCAGAAGTCAGCTTGTACTCGACTTCTCAAGAAAAGAAGTGCGCGACTATATCTATGAGCAGATGAAGGCTATCCTTTCAAGCGCAAACATAGAATATGTAAAGTGGGATATGAACCGACAGCTGAGCGAGGTCGGCAACGAGGTATTCCCTCCCGAAAGACAGCGTGAGATATGGCACAGATATGTCCTCGGAGTATATGAAATGCAGGAAAGGTTGCTGACTGATTTCCCCGACCTGCTCCTTGAAAACTGCGCGGGCGGCGGCTCACGCTTTGACGCAGGTATGCTGTACTACTCTCCCCAGATATGGACAAGCGATGATACAGATGCTATAGAAAGACTTAAGATACAGTACGGCACTTCCATGTGCTACCCCTGCTCCTGCTTCGGCGCTCACGTTTCGGACAGCCCGAACCACTGTGTAGGCAGAATTACTCCGTTTGAAACGAGAGGACACGTTGCGATGTCGGGTACGTTCGGCTATGAGCTTGACGTTACGAAGATTTCGGACGATGACAAGTATGCGATAAAGGAACAGATTGCGGAGTTTAACAAGTATAATCCGCTTGTGAGAACAGGCGATTATTACAGAATAGGTGATCCGTTCGCAAACGACCGCTTTGACGCATGGCAGTTTGTCGCAAAGGACAAGAGCGAAACGCTTCTCGAATATGTACAGGTTCTCAAAGAACCGAGCGTGTTCCTGCACAGAGTAAAGCTGAAAGGGCTTGAAAAGGGCTGTTATTACAGGCACGAGCAGACAGGAAGAGTTTATTCGGCAGAGCTTCTGATGAACAGCGGATTTGACATTCCGTCACTTTGGGGCGATTTCAGATCATTTATCGCGCATTTTGTAAGGGTGAAGTAAGATTGTTTATCCTATGATTATGTGATTTACATTAAAACGCAACAACTCAAAAAACAAACCACGTTTTCCGTTATTCGTAGGGGAGTGGGCTTGCCCCTCCCGAAATATCATTGAGTATGCTTGCACCGCTTGTATAGCGAGTACTGCATTAAATACTGCGTTTTAAACCGTTTCGTTCCTTTTCACGGGAGGGTGATTACGTTGTTCTTGAAGATGGAGTAAAAGCGCTCGTCTTATGATTATGTGATTTACACTAAAACGCAACAACTCAAAAAACAAACCACGTTTTCCGTTATTCGTAGGGGAGTGGGCTTGCCCCTCCCGAAATATCATTGAGTATGCTTGCACCGCTTGTATAGCGAGTACTGCATTAAATACTGCGTTTTAAACCGTTTCGTTTCTTTTCACGGGAGGGGCGAGCAAGGCAAGGACGCCTTAGCGTGTGTGCCAAAGTTTCGCAAGGATGCGAAACACAAAAGCACACACAGACCCTCCCCTACGAAAGAATTATTACGATATTCTTGCAAAATGAAGGTACAGATGAAATGAATGATTATCCCAAGAGAAAACCAACACGTCTGAAAAATTACGATTACAGTTCTACCGGCGTGTATTTCATTACCGTCTGCACGCAGAACAAGGTAAATTATTTCTCTGATATAGTTATTTCAAATCCAAACGAACCGGCTACAATACAGTTGACACGTTTTGGCAAAATTGCCGAGGAACAGATAAAAACTATCAATTCCGAATACGCAGATGTAAATATAGAAAACTATGCGATTATGCCGAACCATTTCCACATGATTATTTCTGTATTTAACAAAGATGAAGAAGATAGAATAGCATCTGTTAGTAATGTAGTGAGAATCTTCAAAGTGCTGACCACAAAGTTATGTCATATCAAACCCAAGATTTTTCAACGCTCGTTTTACAACATTATAATCCGCAACGATAAAGATTATTTAAGGTGTTGTAACTATATTGCCAATAATCCTTCTAAATGGGAAGATGACGGTTTCTATAACAAAACAAAAGCAGTAGATTTCCTCTGAGATAAAAACTGTAAAGGTGAAATATTATGAAAAAACTCGGTGTTATACGACTCATCGTCTGCATTGCGGCGATAATAATGGAACTTTTACCGCTCGGTGCGGTACTCAAATACGGATTGATGTCCGACAGCGGTCATTTGATTTTCCGCTTTGAGAATTACTCGTATTTCGATGTCACTCCGTTCGGATATGCAATGTTCAACTATATGATATGCGCTGTGATGACAACTATTACGGCTATGCTTTCGCTTCTGTGGATATTCTTCGGCAAGAAGCGTCAGACACCTATTACGGTTTTAGCGTCGATAGCACTGGTAATGTCGCTCGTCCCGTACCTTACACAGGCATTCAATGTTTTTACTGTCATAATCTCAGCGCTTATAGCGGCGGTGCTTGCACTTTCGGTAATAATTCAGATAAAGCACGAGTAGGAAAGGAAATGTATTATGTCACGTTCTTCTAACCAAAAAGCGAAGCTGTTATATCTGGAAAAAATGTTCCGCGAGGAGTCGGACGAACAGCATCCGCTCACCGTAAAGAATATAATATCAGGACTTGACAGAGTCGGAATAAAAGCGGAGCGTAAAGCCATATATGACGATATAGAGCTTTTGCGCGAGGTAATGGATATGGATATCTGCTCCGACAAGGTAGGAAGCTATTATCTCGGGACTGACAGGTTTCAGTTTGAGGAGCTTCAACTGCTTGCCGATGCGGCGGCTTGCTCAAAGTTTATCACCGAGGATAAGTCAAGGGAGCTGGTTGAGAAAATATCACATCTCACCAGCAACTTCAAGGCGCGCGAGCTGCAAAGGAGCGTGATCGTCGCAAACCGTGTTAAAACCGAAAACCGCAAGATATACTATAACATCAACAAAATACACGAGGCGATAAAGCAGCAGAAAAAAATCACGTTCCACTACTTCAGGTATGACATAAAAAAGAAAAAAGTCTACAAGACTTCAGGCGGACGGTATGCTATGTCGCCGTATTCACTTGCGTGGGAAGATGAAAACTACTATTGCATAGGCTACTACGAAAAGTACGACAGTATATCAAACTTCCGTGTTGACCGTATGGAAGATGTTGAGGTTTCCGATGAGCCCGCAGTTCCCGCAAAAGGATTTGATCTTGCGGAATATACCCGCAGGATATTCGGTATGTTTGCAGGAAGCGAAACCGTACGGGCTAAACTCAGCTTTGACAATTCGCTCACAAGCGTTGTGATGGATAAGTTCGGCTCGGATATCACTATGCATAAGCTCGATGAAAGTCATTTTTACATATCAAAGGAAATAAACGTCAGCCCGACATTTTTCGGCTGGCTGTTCCAGCTCGGCGCAAACGTTGAGATACTTGAGCCGACTGCATTGAGAAAAGAATTTATCGGCTATCTCGACAAGGTAAGAAATCTGTACTGAACCGATATTGAGAAAGATGTATTTGTATGGCAAGGATAAGATCCGTATTTACGAAAATTCCAAAGTGGCTTTATTACACAGTGCCGGCATTTGCTGTGTCGCTGATACTTATACTGCTTGCAAAAAATACGGGCGGCTTTGCCGAATGGTACAGTACAAATATATATCCGTTTTTTGTAGGCACTGTCGGGCGGCTCTCTTCACTGTTGCCGTTCTCGCTGTGTGAGATACTGCTTTACACGGTGATCATACTCGCCGCTGTCGGTGCAGTATTTACCGTTGTCAGATTTATCAAAGGCAAGGGTAAGCGAAAACAGCTGATGATGAACGTGCTTGCCGTTGTGCTGAACTTTGCTGTCAGCGTGTTCTTTGTATTTACGCTTTTCTGCGGCATAAACTACAACAGAACGCCGTTTTCGGCAGTCAGCGGATTTACCGTTGAAACCTACACGGCGCAGGAGCTTGCCGACCTATGTGTATATATTCTTAAAAACGCAAATGACGCGGCGCAGAAGATAGAAACAGATGAAACGCTGACGGTAGAGCTTGACGGCAAAATAGATCTTGACGAAGAATGCAAAAAGGCAATGGACCTGCTCGGCGAAAGGTACGGTAGCCTGTCAGGATTTTATCCGAACGCAAAGGCGGTGATCGCGTCCGAGGGTATGTCATATATGAAAATACTCGGAATGTACACACCGTTTACGATAGAAGCCAACTACAATGTGAATGCGCCGGACTTTGCAAAGCCGTTTACAGTATGTCATGAGCTGTCGCATTTAAAGGGCTTTATGCGTGAGGACGAGGCGAATTTTATCGCTTATCTTGCGTGCACAGGCTCGGATAACATTTATCTGCAATATGCAGGCTGGGTATATGCTTTTATCTATGCCGGGAATGCGCTTTATTCGGCGGCAGGAGCAGATATCTACTATGAGCTTATGAGCTATGCGGACGAAAAGATAATAGCAGAGCTGAGAGCCGACAGAGCGTACTGGAAGCGGTACGAAACACCCGTTGCCGCAGTCGCGACAAGCATCAATGATACTTATCTCAAATCGCAGGGACAGTCGGACGGAAAGAAGTCCTACGGCAGGTTTGTCGACCTGATGATAAGCTACGAAAAAATGCAGGCATCGTAATTCAAATGCCGTCAGGTATTATAAATATTGGAGTAATCAACTTATGGCAAATAAGAAATTGTACAAGAAAGAAAGATTTACGGGATGTATGGCAGGCGCTGCCGCAGGCGATGCGCTCGGCTCGCCCGTAAAGGTGATAACGCGCAGTCAGATAAAAGACATATACGGCAGGAAGGGCATACTTAAGCTAAGTCCGGAAAAGCATCAGAAGTACGCCCGCGTATCGGACGAAACGCAGACTATGCTCTTCACCGCTCACGGTATACTGTGGGCAGATGCGGCAGGACTGAGAACGAACGAAGCTGCCCCGGCGGACTATGTTTTCCTTGCGCTTCAGCAGTGGCTGTACACTCAGACCGGTGGTACGTCATCGGTGGAGCTGCAGTGGATACTTGACGAAAAGGAAACCGGATTTCCGTGCGATCTGCTGGGCGTTCCCGCTCTTGCAAAAAAGCGCAACCCGACAAAACAACTGGTACAAACCATTGCCGGCATAAAGTCTGAACACACATACGGCAGAGTAGGACGACCTATAAACGCCAATAAGCTGTTCGACTGTCTGCCGAGAGCTATTCCGACAGGATTGTATTTTTACAGTGATCCCATGCGCGCGTTTTCTGCGGGCTGTGACCTCGGAGCAATAACACATTCTCACCCGACTGCTTATCTTGCAACAGGCTGTCTTTCCTCGATCATCGCATTTATCTGCAAGGGAAATTCGATCGAGCAGTCGGTCCTTGATACGATGAAGATACTCAAAGGCTATGACGGCTTTGAGGATTGCTTTGCGGCGCTTGACAAGGCGCTTGCATTGCTTGATGAGAACACATCTCCGCTTACCGATGTTGCCGAGCTCGGAAACGGCAGTACAGCGGACTCCGCCCTTGCTATCGGCGTGTACTGTGCTTGTGTGCATTATGACTATCTCAGCGCTGTACAGCTTGCGGCAAACCAGGACGGTATCAGCGATATATGCGCGTTTATCGCGGGTGCTCTGAAAGGCGCGCTGCTCGGATATTCCGAGATCCCCTCGGGCTTTGTAAAGAAATTACAGTTTGCGGATATGGTAAAGGACTATGCCGCAAGGCTGACAAAAGCCGCTCCGAAAGGCTTTATGAATAAATAAGGAAGCGATTTTAAGAATGGTCACAGATATGACTAAAGGCAGGACCTTTTCGGTCTTGCTGAAATTTTCCCTCCCGATGCTGCTCAGTGTTGCATTTCAGCAGCTGTACAACATCGTTGACAGCGTAATAGCCGGCAACTTTGTAAGCGATATGGCGCTCGGCGCGATAGGCGCAAGCTACCCCGTGACAATGATATTTATGGCGGTGGCAACAGGCGGAAGCGTGGGAGCGTCGGTCGTTGTTGCGCGGCTGTTCGGCTCAAAAGACTATACATATATGAAGACGGCGATAAACACGACGCTGGTTTCTTTTGCCGTAATAGCCGCTCTGCTTACCGTTATAGGCTGTGTATTGTGTTCCCCCATGCTGTATCTGCTCGGCACGCCGGATGATATATTTGCAGACAGCGACATATATCTGAGGGTATATGTACTCGGACTGCTGTTCCTGTTTATCTACAATGCCTGCAACGGTATATTCACCGCCCTCGGTGACTCTAAAACACCGTTGTTTTTCCTGATAGCGTCATCGCTCGGAAATATCGGGCTGGATCTGCTCTTTGTAATAGCATTTCAGATGGGCGTTGCAGGAGTTGCATGGGCAACGTTTGTCGCTCAGGGCGCGGCAGGCGTTGCGGCATTCTTTGTGCTTATACGGCGTGTAAGCAAAATACAGTCTAATACGGCGGAGAAACCAAAGATATTCTCTTGTGGCGCACTCAAGCAGATAAGCCGTATTTCCGTTCCGTCAATATTACAGAGCAGTTTTGTATCGTTAGGAAATCTGTTCGTACAGAGCCTTGTAAACAGCTTCGGTTCATCGGTAATAGGCGGTTATGCGTCCGCTGTCAAGCTGAATACTTTCGCAACAACCTGTTTCTCAACGCTTTCAAACAGCGTGTCGAACTTCTGCGCTCAGAACATAGGCGCAGACAAGACCGACCGTGTAAAAACGGGTGTGAAATCGGGTATGCTGATGTGTCTTGTTATAGCGATACCTTTTATAGTGTGCTTCCTGCTTTTCGGCGGAACGCTTGTAAACCTGTTTGCAACACAGGCTAACGCTGAGATAATCGCAACCGGCAGTAAGTTTCTGACAATAGTTTCCCCGTTCTATTTCTTTATCTGCATAAAGATAGTAATTGACGGCAGTGTAAGAGGCTGCGGTGTTATGACCCCGTTTATGATAAGCACTTGCCTTGATCTTGGACTGCGTGTAGTGTTCGCGTACATTCTGGCTCCGTTCTTTGGCTCGGACGGAATATGGCTGTCGTGGCCTGTAGGCTGGGTGCTTTCGCTGATCGTGGATCTGTTTTTCTACAACCGTTATATCCGCAAAGGCAAAGCTTTTACGGTGAGCGGCGCATTTTGATTTTACATTGATTTGATATCAGCGGGGCTGTGACAAAACCCAAAAAAATAAAAAGTGAGCCGAAGCGCAAAGAATAGTGTGCTCGGCTCACTTTTTCTTTTTCAGTTTGCGTCACAACCCCCTTTTGTATATAGGCAATAATTCTCATTACAGCACATTTCCGATAAAGCAGTATTATGAAACATACAGCCAACAACGCTGAAAGCAGTTTCGATATCGACAAGGTGTTAATAATTTCGTGAGTTTAACAATGCAACTGCACTGTCACCGACTATCAAAAAAGAACGCTACTATCCTGAGATATCTGTACTAAAATGGGACTAAGTGAGCGCCAGCGACCCGCTTATACAAACATATAAAACCCAGTCGTTTGTGTGTCTTATCGCCAACACCCTTGCGGGGTATGGGTGTGGGTAAGGA
>OLHE01000683.1_pt1 | contig 25571 bp, 24 predicted proteins | sample 1605821 | NCBI WGS metagenome assembly OLHE01 (sample SAMN03283250) | human gut metagenome | biome: human-associated habitat; material: feces | host: Homo sapiens | place: USA | collected 2013
ACTTACTTTCAGTTTTAAAAATAGAAGGTATTTTAAGAAACTTTTCAGATTTATATAACAGAGTAGAAGAATTAAATCCTAAATTGCCGGATGAAGAAAAATTATTAGAGTACTTACAGGCAACGAAAGATAATGGCAACAAAATAATACCTCAAAGAAGTTCATTATTGTTTAGTGATGGAACAAAAATGGGAATATATTGGAACGATAAAAAAAATAAAATATATAATATGATAACAGAAGAAGGCAATCCATTTGTTATACAATACAAAGATCAATGTGAAGTACTAATTAAAGAATATAACAAATATCAAGAAAAGTCAGAGACAAAGATAACCGAAGAAGAAAAATTATTAGAGTACTTACAAGCAATGAAAGATAATGGCAACAAAATAATACCTAATAGAAGTCCATTATTATTTAGTGATGGAACAAAAATGGGAATATATTGGTACACAAATAGAGATAAAATATATAAAATGATAACTGAAGAAGGTAATCTATTTGTCATACAATATAAAGATCAATGTGAAGTGCTAATTAAAGAATATAATAAAAAGCAATTAAGTGAAGAAGAAAAATTATTAGAATACTTAAAAGCAATGAAAGAAAATGACAACAAAATAATACCCTATAATAGTCCATTATTGTTTAGTGATGGAACCCAAATGGGAATATATTGCTATGGTTCAATAAAGAAAGCTAAAATATATAAAATGATAACAAAAGAAGGCAATCTATTTGACATACAATATAAAGAACAATGTGAAGTACTAATTAAAGAATATAATAAAAAGCAATTAAGTGAAGAAGAAAAATTATTAGAGTACTTAAAAGCAATAAAAGATAATGGCAACAAAATAATACCTTATAATAGTTCATTATTGTTTAGTGATGGAACAAAAATGGGATATTATTGGAAAGATAAAAAAAATAGAATATATAAAATGATAACAAAAGAAAGCAATCTATTTGACATACGATATAAAGAACAATGTGAAGTACTAATTAAAGAATATAATAAAAAGCAATTAAGTGAAGAAGAAAAATTATTTGAGTACTTAAAAGCAATAAAAGATAATTGCAATAATATAATACCTCAAAGAAGTCCATTATTGTTTAGTGATGGAACAAAAATGGGAATATCTTGGAATATTTCTAACAATAAAGATAAAATATATAAAATGATAACCGAAGAAGGTAATCCATTTATTGTACAATATAAAGAACAATGTGAAGTGCTAATTAAAGAATATAATAATTATCAAAAAAATCAAGAGACAAAGATAATAGAAGAAGAAAAATTATTTGAGTACTTAAAAGCAATAAAAGATAATTGCAATAATATAATACCTCAAAGAAGTCCATTATTGTTTAGTGATGGAACAAAAATGGGATATTATTGGATCGATAAAAAAGATAAAATATATAAAATGATAATAGAAGAAGGCAATCTATTTATTATAAAATATAAAGATCAATGTGAAGTACTAATTAAAGAATATAATAAAAAGCGATTAAGTAATGAAGAAAAATTATTAGAATACTTAAAAGCAATGAAAGTAAATGGCAATAAAATAATACCTTATAATAGTTCATTATTGTTTAGTGATGGAACAAAAATGGGATATTATTGGAGCGATAAAAAAGATAAAATATATGAAATGATAACAGAGAAAGGTAACCCATTTATTGCACAATATAAAGATCAATGTGAAGTGCTAATAAATGAATATATCAAATTTCAAGAAGAAAATAAAAAGAAACAAGAAAAATGTAAGGAATCTGAAATTGATTTTAGAGAAGAATCATCATTTGATAAAACACTAAAAAATGAGAAAGGAAAATATTCTAATGAAGGAAAAAAAGTATTATGATTTAGTATCTTCTTTTAGTGAATTGGACCTAGAAGATAAAAAAGAAGAAGTGTTAAAACACACTTTAGAATTATTACAATTACTATATTTAAAAAACAAAAAACTTGATAAAGATGCAGATGTCTTACCGGTATTAAATAAATATAGTGATGAAGATGAATATTTTAACTTATTGTTTACATATATTATTTCATTAAAAGAAGAAAATGCTAAATTAATCGATAAATTAAATGAATTTGGAATTTAAGAAGTAGATATTACTTCTTTTTTCTTGACTAACATATAAAATTAACCTAGTATAACTTTTAAAAGAGGCGAGATTATGAAGACAAAAGAACAAATTAAAGAAGAATATGATAAATATGAATTACAAGAAGAAGTTATTAAGAATAAAGCATCACTAGATGCAATTTTAGAAATAGCAAAAAATGATCTTTTTGAAAATGTACGAGTAACTACTAAAGAAAAAAGAGCAAATAAAATAGAAAAATTAAAGTCAAGAATATTAAATTTATTTTCATTTTTTACAGAAACGGAAAATCAAATAGAAATATATGATGAAGATAATGAAATTTTAGATAACTTTTTAGAGTTTTGCAGTCAACAAAATATGTTTTTAACAACCATGGAAGAAATATCATCTGATACAAATTATCAAGAACTAGCAAAATTATATGAATTTTCTCTTAATTATTTTAATGAAATCCTAGACTATTATGACCAGTTAAGAGATACTCTTGAATATAATTATCAAGGAATTACTTTTTATGGAAAAAAAGAAGATAATAAAGAAGCTTATAGTGAATTTATGGAAGAAGAACTAGCACATATAAGAAAAGAAAAAAATATAGTAAAAACTAAAAAAATGTGATATAATTAACGTGTTTATGAGGGCGGGTGATATCTTGAATAATGATTTAGCTAGTACTATACGTAGTAAAGTAGACATTGTAGATATCATAGGAGAAAGAATTCCATTAACCGCTAGAGGAAAAAACTTTTTTGGAGTCTGTCCTTTTCACGATGACTCAAACCCATCATTATCTGTATCAAGAGAAAAACAAATATACACATGTTTTTCATGTCATGCTACAGGTAATGTTTTTACTTTTTTAATGAACTATGAGCATATTGATTTTAAAGAAGCCTTAAAGTACTTAGGTGATAAAGTAGGAATTGACACCGGAAATATTCATATAAAAGCAAAAACTACTAAATATGATAAATTATATGATGCTTACAATTTATCTTTAAAGTACTTTCAAAATAATTTAAATAGTACTGTAGGAAAAATTGCAAAAAACTATTTATTAAATAGAAAAATAGATGAGACTTTAATAAAAGAGTTTGAAATAGGACTTTCACTAGAATCAAGAAATGATTTAACAACACTACTTACAAGTAAAAATTATGACTTAGTAACATTAAATAGAATTGGTCTTTCTAGTGATGACCATGATATTTATAATGATAGAATTATGTTTCCATTATATGATGTATCAGGAAAATGTGTTGGTTTTAGTGGAAGAATATATAAAGATAATGGTCAAAATAAATACTTAAATACAAAAGAAACAGACATCTTTAAAAAAGGTGAAATGTTATATCACTATCATATAGCAAGAGAAGAATGTCGTCTAAAAAAATCTGTAATTGTTATGGAAGGATTTATGGATGTAATAAGAGCAAGCAGTATAGGTATAAAAAATACAGTTGCTCTTATGGGAACTGCTCTAACAAAAGAACAAATAAATCTAATTAAAAGATTGTCAAATAACATAATTCTATGTCTTGATGGAGATGACCCAGGACAACATGCAACACTAAATATTGGTAATATGTTATTTGATGAAGGAATAGAAGTAAAAGTAATTAGACTTCCAAACCCAGAAGACCCAGATTCATTTATATTAAAAAATGGAAAAGAACGTTTTGAAGGACTAGTAGACTCTGCAATCAACTTTTCTGATTTTAAAATGAATAAATTACGCGAAAATGTAAACTTTAAAAGTGATGAAGAAAAAGCAGACTACATAAACAGAGTAATAGAAGAAACATCTAAATTAGATGATGCAATAAGAAGAGAAGTTGTATTAAAAAGACTTGCAAAAGAGTTCAATATAGGTTATAATACACTGGAAATGCGTATAAATAGCCTTTTAAAAAATAAAGTAGTAGAAAAAGAAAAAACAAAAATATTTATACCAACAAACAAAACAACAAAAAAAGATAAGTATATAAAGGCTTATGAGCAAATAATATATTTTATGCTCAATAATGATTGGGTAATAACACAAGTAGAACATGAAAGATTAATCTTTCCAAATGAAGTAATGCGAGCAACTTGCAGTGAAATTATTTATTATTATAAGAAGTATGGAAATATAAATGTTGCTGATTTTTATACTTACATTCAAGATAAAGAAGACATTCTGAATTTTTTAAATAGTATTTTAGTAGAAAAGTATATGGATACTACAAGTAAAGAGGAGTTAGTTCTATATTTTAATGTAACAAGAAAATACATTGAGTTACAAGAGATAAAGAGACTCACAAATTTAATGAAAAAAGAAATAGATCCATTAGAACAAGCTAAAATATCAGAAAAGATTAGAAAGTTAAGGTTAGGAGATAGTTAGTATGGTTGAAGAAATAAAAACACTTGATGAAAGAAAAGAAAAGTTAATTGCTTTAGGTAAGAAACAAGGGTATGTAACATATGAACAACTTGCAGAACACTTAAAAGGACTAGATATTGATAGTGATTCATTAGATGAATTATATAACGCCTTAGTAGAAGCAAATGTTGAAATAGTATCAGAAGATGGAAGCGATGATGCATCTGCTGAAGAAATTACACAAGATATGTCAATCGAAAATTTAACATTGTCAAAAGATGTTAAAATAAACGATCCTGTTAGAATGTATTTAAAAGAAATTGGACGTATTAACTTACTTACATCAGACGAAGAATTTGAATATGCTCAAAGAGCTGTTGAAGGTGATGAAGAAGCAAAGAAAATTCTTGCTGAATCAAACTTACGTCTAGTAGTTAGTATTGCTAAAAGATATGTAGGACGTGGAATGTTATTCTTAGATCTTATCCAAGAAGGAAACATAGGTTTAATGAAGGCCGTTGAAAAGTTTGACCCAACAAAAGGATACAAATTCTCAACATATGCAACATGGTGGATTAGACAAGCAATAACTCGTGCAATAGCAGACCAAGCAAGAACAATTCGTGTACCAGTACATATGGTAGAAACAATTAATAAACTAGCAAGAGTACAAAGACAACTTACTCAAGAATTAAACAGAGAACCAACTGACGAAGAAATAGCAAAAAAACTAGGAATTTCAATTGATAAAGTAAGAGAAGTATATAAAATTAGCCAAGACCCAGTTTCATTAGAAACACCAATTGGTGAAGAAGATGATTCACATTTAGGTGACTTCATAAGAGATGAAAAAACAATGGGACCAGAAGAATATGCAACAGTTGAAATGTTAAAAGAAGAGTTAAAAAATGTATTATCAACATTAACTGAAAGAGAAGAAAAAGTATTAAGATTACGTTTTGGTCTAGATGATGGACAATGTAGAACTCTTGAAGAGGTAGGACAAATATTTGGAGTTACTAGAGAAAGAATAAGACAAATTGAAGCAAAAGCATTAAGAAAATTAAGACATCCATCTCGTTCTCGCAAATTAAAGGACTTCTTAACTGATTAATGAAAATAAACGCAAGATTAAAGACAATAGGGGATTTGGTAGAAAAAGATTCAATTTGCTTAGATGTTGGATGTGACCATGCATTACTTGATATTTACTTAGTACACAGAAAAGCAAATATCAAAACGATAGCTAGTGATATTGCACAAGGTCCATTAGACCAAGCAAAAAAGAACATTGAAAGAGAACATTTAGAAGATGTTATAGAAACACGTCTAGGTTCAGGACTAGAAACCTATACTGATGAAATAAACACAATTATAATATCAGGTATGGGTGGAAGAAATGTAATAGGAATATTTAAAGATAATATAAAGAAACTAAATAAAGTAGAAACCCTAATTATAAGTCCAAACAATTACCAAGAAGATGTTAAAAGATTTCTATGCAAACATGGATTTTATATTCAAAATGAAGAATTTGTAAAAGATAAAAAATTCATTTATCAAATTATAATATTTAAAAAAGGAAAAAAAAGATATTCAAAAAAAGAATATTTCTTTGGTCCAATCTTTCTAGAAAAGAAAGGTCCACTATTTAGAGAATATTATGAAAGAGAATTAAAATCACGTGAAATATTGATTTCACTTTTACCAAAAAACTTCAAATTAAAGAAATATCAAGCAAAAAAAGAGATTAAAATGATTAAAAATGAAATAGAAGACTAGAAATTAGTCTTTTTTTGTTTTATAATGATTATAATATTGAGGTGTAATATGAAAAGACTTGTAGTATTAGTTTTAACACTAATCACAATATTCTCTTGCAGTAATGTATATGCAAAAGATACAGTATATTCATTAAATAAATATAATGAAGAAATTTATAAAACAATAAATAAGAGTTATAGTAGTGAAGGAAAAGTAGATGGTTATATTGTCGCTGGAACATATCAAAAAAAAGATAATGAAGAAAGTGAAAATAAAAATAGTAAAGCACTAGTAGTTAAATATGATAGTTATGGAAAAGTACTTTGGACTTATACTTATGGTAAAGATAAAAATGTTGATTTTAATGCTTTAACATATTTATATGATGGAGAAAGTAATGTAATAGGATATGAAATTATATTACATGATAATAATGAAAATAAATCATATTTAATAAAAATAAATTTATCAGGAAAATTACTTGAAGAAAAAGAATTAACTCTTGATAATAATGTAATATCAAAAGTAAAAGAAATAAGAGTAAGTGATAATAAATTTGATAGTTTTATCGCAATCGCAACAAATAATGAAAAAACATACTTAATAAAATATGATAAAGAATTTAATGAAATATGGAAAAAAGAATATATAGAAGAAGGTATAACTAAAGCAGAATACAAAGATATTTTACCAGTATACAATAATAAAGAACTATCAGGTTTCGTATCAGTATTAGAAATAGAAAAAGACAATAGTAAAATTACAAAAGTATTAAAATATGATGTAGATGGAAATAATACAAAAACTATAAAAGAAGATTTCACAACACAAACAAATATCTCTCTAGTAGAAAAAGAAAATGGTTTTGTTATATATGGCTTAACAAGTGATTTGAAACTACAGGGAGATAAAACAACAAGTTATTTTATAAATAGTTATAATGAAAATGATCAAGAGATAAATGAAACAACAGGAACAACGCCAATCAATAGTAAAAAAAGAATTAAATTACTCGAGGTAAAAGAAGAAAACAAATTAAAAGAATACCTACTATTATATACAAATGCTACAGATGAAAGCATAGAAGTAGTTAAAATTAATCTAGATGGAGTAGAAGAAAATAAAATAAAAAAGATAAATAATAACTATTACGATATATATGACTTTAGCTCTAATAAGAACACTCTTTATATAGTTGGTCAAATAAATTGTCCAGATGAAGATGATTGTGTCTACAATAATAATTCATTATTCTTAATTAGTGACGAAAATAAAGTTATTGAAGTAAAAGAAAGTGATAATAAAAACATCATTATAATATCAATTGTTTCAGTACTTGTAATAGTAGTATTAGTACTATTAAGAAAAAAATTAAAAAAATAGAGTTCAAGTAAAATGAACTCTTATTTTTATTTGTTATTCTTCTTTATTTGTTTAGAAAATATTCCTCCAACACAAGAACTTAAAAATATCATTAAATAATAAAGAATAAGTCTTAACTTAAAAGAATTATTAATTAAACTAATTAAAATAAAAGGAATAATAAAGATAAGAGAATATATACACCCACTAATATAACCTTTAGTATTTATTTCTTTACATAATATAAAACTACAAATACATATACTAAGTAATAAAATAAATAATTTAATAAAGTTATAAATATTTAAATTAATAAAATCAAAATAATAAAAAGTTGTAAATAAACTAATTAAAATAATAATAGTTAATACATTTATACAAAATAATTTAAAATATCTCATAAGCACCTCTAATAATAAATATGAAATGTATAAAATAAATATTCTAGATAATAATATATATAGGTGATAAAATGACATATCTAATTATATTATTTAGAAGTACTTTATTTTATTTATTAATAAATGTATTTTATAGACTTATGGGGAAAAGAGAAATAGGAGAACTTTCTATAATGGACTTTATTGTTTCAATGTTTATTGCAGAAGTAGCGGCTATTTCTATAGAAAATTATAAAGAAAGTATGTTAATCTCTTTAATTCCTATAATAGTTTTAGTAGTATTACAAGTAATTTTCTCATATATAACTCTAAAAAATAATAAATTTAGAGAAATAGTAGATGGAAAACCTTCAATAATAATAAAAAAAGGAAAAGTAAATTTTGAAGAAATGTTAAAACAAAGATATAACTTAGATGACTTATTAACACAATTACGAGAAAAATCTATAAAATCAATTGCAGATGTCGATTATGCCTTACTAGAAACAAGTGGTAAATTATCAGTATTTGAGAAAAAAGATAAGAATAAAGATTTCCCACTAGCAGTAATTTTAGATGGTAAAATAGAAGAAGATGTCTTAAAAGAAATAAATAAAAATACATTCTGGCTAGAAGACCAATTAGAAAAACAAAAAATATCATTAGAAAATGTTTTTTATGGTTTCTATAAAGATAAAGATTTATATATTATAGAAAAATCCAAGATAAAATGACAAAATATTTAAAAGTAACATAATAAAATAATCTTGGTGATAATATGAAAAAAATATTAATAATTATTATTTTAAGTATTGTATTAATAAGCAATATAAAATTAGATAGAACAAGTATAAAAAAAGAAGAAGAAGAAACACGAGCAATCTTTGTAAGTTACATAGAACTAAATAAATATATAAAAGGAAATGACTATGAAATAAGTAAAAGAAATATTAGAAAGATAATTAAAAATATAAAAAAGTTAAAATGTAATACTATAATACTGCAAGTAAGATCAGCATCAGATGCTATATATAAATCAAATATCTATCCACTGAGTCTAAATATTGTAAACACGGAATATGATGACTATTATGATGTGTTAGACTATTTTATAAAAGAATCACATAAAAGTAACGTGAAAGTAATTGCCTGGATAAATCCATATCGTATAAGAACTACCTGTGATAAAACTACTATTACAGAAAAAAATCCAGCCTATAAATATTTAGATACAGATATAGTTTATATAAATAATGGGATATATTATAATCCATCAAAACAAGAAACAGAAGATTTAATAGTAAAAGGAGTAGAAGAAGTGTTAAACTATGATGTAGATGGAATATTATTTGATGATTACTTTTATCCAGACAATAACATAGATAAAAAAGATTATGAAGAGTACATAAAAAATAATGAATTTATAGAAGAAAAAGATTATAGATTAAATATTGTAAATAAAATGATAAAAAGAGTATATAAGACTTGTAAAAATAAAAATATTAAGTTTGGTATATCTCCTGATGGAAATATTGATAATAATTATAATAAAAATTATGCTGATGTTAAATCTTGGTTAAAAAGTAATGAATATATAGACTTTATAATGCCTCAAATATATTATGGATTCTATAATAGTACAAGAGACTATATAAAAGTAACAAAAGAATGGGAAAATTTAATTGAGAATAAAGATATAGAACTATATATAGCCCTTGCTTTTTATAAAGTAGGAATGGAAGATAAATATGCTAAAAGCGGATTTAATGAATGGATTGATAATGACAATATTATTATGAGAGAAATATTATTATCGAGAAATTTAAAAAATTATAAAGGTTTTAGTTTATTTAGATATGAAAATATATTTAATGAAGAAATATATACAAAAACAAGTATAAAAGAAATAGAAAATTTGAAAAAAATATTAAATTAGTTTAAATAAAATTATGATTTTGCTATAATTAACTAGAAGGTAGTGATTATATGAAAAATAATAAAGGCTTTACTTTAGTAGAAGTATTAGCAATGTTAGTAGTACTTGGAATAATAATTGGAGTAACTGTTCCTAACGTTACAGGTATTCTTAGTAATCAAAAAACTAATTTAATTGCAGAAGATGGAATTAAAATGATTGAAAATGCAAAAAACGAATTTATTGTAAGTGAAAAAGTTAAATATCCTGAAGATGGTAAATGTGTAATATTTACACTTGATAGACTTGATAAGAATAGTGATATTGAAAATGGTATTGAAGGTGGAAAGTATAATAAAACAAAATCATTTGTAACTGTAAAAAGAGTTGCTAAAAATTATCAGTACAGTGTGAGATTAATTGAACAATTAAGTAATGGAAAATTATATGGTATATCAAATGCTTCAGAGTCATCACTAAATTCTGAGACAAAGAAAAGTTTTCTAGGAGAAATAAAAGAAGATTATATTGTTGATTTTAGTAGTGCCAAAACTCTAGATGATGCGAAGAATGCTTTAGCTAGTGACAATGTTGGTGGATGTACAAAGGACATTTTAACAGGTTTTTACAATTAAGTGTAAATAAAGTAAAAAAATATTGTAAATAAAATATTAATATGCTATATTTAAAATGTAATAAAGATAAGAAAGAGAGTGAAAAAATGAAAAAAATAAATATGAATAGTAAAGGATTTACATTAATCGAATTACTAGCAGTTATTACAATCATGGGTATCTTAATGATGGTAGCAATTCCATCTGTTACACGTACAATTGAAAATTCACGTCGTGATACATATGCAGATCTTGCTAAGAGTTATATTAACACATTAAGAAACTCAGTATTATCTGATGAATTGAAATGTGGAGATTATAGTGTTGGTGCAACACCAGATGGAGTATACTACTTCGCAATCGATTCAGAAAATCAAAATACTAAAGACTTAATGGAATCAGGTGGAACATCTTCATGGTCTAATGCAGCTGTATCTGGTTATGTTGCTTGGGAAAAGAAATCAACAGCTGGTACTGAAAATCAAAAAACAACTACAACATATGCTATTTTCTTAGTAGATAAAGGAAAACATGGAATTGATGCTTTTACTAAGGAAAAAGAAATTTCAAGATCAAAAGTAAGTGCTGCTACTACAAATACATATACAGCTTTATCTACTACTGGAAACATTAGTGATACTTTAAAATCAGGAATCAAAACTGGTTTCGGTATGGCTACAAGTGCAACTCCAGTACAATGTACTTTAAAATAGTTTTATAAAAATAATTAAACAGAAAGAGCTATAAGCTCTTTTTCTATTCCTTGATATTGCAATAAAATTAAAAAGTATGCTATATTTATATTATGAAAAATAGAAAGAGAATGGATTATGAAAATGAAAAAGAAAACAAATAGTAAAGGATTTACATTAATCGAATTACTAGCTGTTATTACAATAATGGGAATCTTGATGATGGTAGCAATTCCATCAGTCTCACGTACTATTGAAAACTCACGTCGTGATACATTTGCTGATGTTGCAAAAAGTTATATCAATACAATTAGGAGTTCAGTTTTAGCAGATGAATTAGAATGTGGAACAGCAAATAAAATTAGTGTAGGCGCAACACCGGATGGAGTATATTATTATGAAATAGATACTCAAGCACAAGGCACAATAGATTTAATGGAATCAGGAGGAAAATCATCTTGGTCCAATTCAGATGTATCAGGTTACATTACCTGGTATAAAAAAACAGATACTACAAATGGCGATAATAAAACTAGAACAACATATGCAGCAATGCTAGTTGATACAGGAAAACATGGTATTGAAAATTTTACTTTAGAAAAAAGTATTACAAGAAGTAATGTAAGTACAGCAACAAAAGTTGCATATAATCATTCAAAACCAATCTCAACAGACAAAATGTCACAAATAGTAGGTGACGAAGGATTTAACGTTTTAGATGGAAGTCAACCTGTTAAATGCACATTAAAATAATTAATAGACTTTTTATTAAGTCTTTTTTCTTTATATAAAAATTGTTATACTAATAAAAAAGAAAAAAGGAGAAAAAATATGTTAATTATAGGAAGTCATGTAGGATTTAATAAGAAAACTCAATTATTAGGTAGTTTAAAAGAAGCATTATCATATAATTCTAATGCATTTATGTTTTATACAGGAGCACCTCAAAATACAGCTAGAAGTCAAATTGAAGATGGTCTAACTCTAGAAGCATTATCTCTAATGAAAGAAAATAATATAAATTATGAGAATATAATAGTTCATGCTCCGTATATTATTAATTTATGTAATGAAAATAACTTTTCCTTTTCAACAGAATTCTTAACAGAAGAAATAAATAGATGTAATACCCTTGAAGTAAAATACATGGTCCTTCATCCAGGAAGTCATGTTGGTCTTGGAAAAGAAGCAGGTATAAATAATATCATTAAAGGTCTAAATATCGTATTTCAAAATGTAAAGTCATATAACAAAGTAACAATATTATTAGAAACAATGGCAGGTAAGGGAACAGAACTTGGAACAACTTTAGACGAGTTAAAAAATATAATTGATAATGTTTCTGATAAAGAACATATAGGAGTATGTCTTGATACATGTCACTTAAACGATTCGGGAATAGACTTAACAAAATTTGATAAGTATTTAGATGAGTTTGATAAAAAGATTGGAATAGATAAAATAGGATGCATTCATATAAACGACTCAAAAAATATAATATCTTCTCATAAAGATAGACATGAAAACTTTGGATTTGGAACAATAGGCTTTGATACATTAATAAATATTGTGTATAACAAAAGATTGGAAAATATTCCTAAAATATTAGAAACACCATATATAGATAAAAAATATCCTCCATATAAATATGAAATAGAAATGATTAGAAACAAAGAATTTGATAATGATTTAATAAACAAAATAATAGACAAGAACAAATAATAATCTTGTCTATTTTAATTTACAAATATTTTTTATATTCAATATAAAGATTTAATAACTCTTTATAAAGATTAGGACTAACTTTATTTCTTATTGATTCAAATACCTTTATATTTTGATTTAATAAGTCATTATAATTATACATAATAAAATTATATATAATTATAAGTTCATCATCTGTATATTTTATATTTTTTTCTAGAGCAAAACTCTTTAAATCGTTTAATGTCAATTTATTTATGTTTTTCTTAATTAAGTCTTTAATATTATCACCTCTAAAAAATTATATGAATTATTTAGCTATTTATGTGATAAACTATTACTAGGTGAAAAAAATGGAGAAAAAAAACAAGAGGAAGAAAAAAATTAACATTGATAAAATAATTAACTTTAGATTCACTTTATTTTTAATATTAATAATATTATTATTTGCTATGCTTTTTATTAAAATAACAAGTGTTATGGTAGTAGATAAAAAAGAATATTCACAGAAATTAAAGAAACTTACATTCACAGAAGTATCTGGAAGTAGTAGTCCAAGAGGGAGAATATATGACAGAAACTACAATATAATTGTTGATAATAAAGCCGTTAAAACTGTTGTGTATAAAAAAGAAAAAGGGACATCCGACTTAGAGATGATTGATGTAGCAACAAAAGTTGCTCCACATCTAGAACTTGATTATTCAAAACTAACAGATAGAGCAAAAAGAGAATATTATTATGCTAAAAATAAAGATGAGTGTAATAAATTAGTAACTGATAAAGAAAAAGAAAAAGTAGAACAAAGAAAACTTACTCAAACAGAATTAAACGAATTAAAGTTACAAAGAATTAGTGAAGAAAAACTAAATTTTAGTGATGAAGAAAACAAAGTGGCTTACTTATTTAATTTAATGAATAAAGGATATACTTATGAATCTAAAACAATAAAAAGAGATGTATCGGAGGAAGAATACGCATATATTTCGGAAAATAATGAAGACTTAAAAGGATTTAATACTCAAATTGATTGGGAAAGAGTATATCCATATGGCGACGTATTTAGAACAATTCTTGGTAATGTGTCATCATCTTCACAAGGACTTCCAGCAGAAGAAAAAGATTATTACTTAAAAAAAGGATATAATTTAAATGACAGAGTTGGTCTAAGTTATCTTGAAAAAGAGTATGAAGATTATTTAAAGGGAGAAAAAGCAATATACGAAGTTGTGAATTCTCATGAGACTAAACTTGTAAAAGAAGGAAGCAGAGGAAAAGATATTGTTCTAAGCATAGATATTAATTTACAAAAAGAGGTAGAACAAATTCTTGCGGAACAAGTCAAGAAGACAAAGGGTGAGCCTAATACTGATTATTATGATCACTCAAGTGTTATAATACAAGAACCTTCAACTGGAGAAATACTTGCTATGTCTAGTAAAAAAATAGTAAAAGGTGAAATAGTTGATAATACATCATCACTTCTAACATCCCCAATAACACCAGGATCAGTCGTTAAAGGAGCATCAATGCTTGTAGGTTATAATGAGGGAGCTGTAAAAATTGGAGAAAAAATGTTAGATGAATGTGTAAAAATAGCAGGAACTCCAGAAAAATGTTCATCAGTAAAAACATTAGGTGTTATAAATGATATAACAGCACTTGCAAAAAGTAGTAACGTTTATCAGTTTAAAATTGCAATAAGAGTAAATGGTCAAGAATATAGAAGAGGGATGAGACTTAACTTTAATCAAAAAGCCTTTGATACTTATAGAGATATGTATCACTCATTTGGATTAGGTGTAAAAACAGGAATAGACTTACCAATTGAGAGTTTAGGATACTCATCAAAAGACAAAGCAGCTGGTAATTTATTAGATTTTGTAATGGGACAATATGAAACATATACACCAATACAATTATCACAATATGTAACAACAATAGCTAATGGAGGAGAAAGACTAAAACCACATCTTTTAAAGGAAGTCCATAAATCAAGTAGTACAGAAGAAATCGGACCATTAGAAAAGAAGATAGAAAAAGAAGCATTAAATACTGTTGATACAAAGAAAGAATATATGGAACGCGTTCAAGAAGGTTTTAAAGCAGTATTAAATAGTCATGGAGGATATGGTGTTGGATATATGGATAAATCAATGAAACCAGCAGGAAAAACAGGAACATCACAAAGTTTTATTGATACAGATGGAAATGGAATAATAGATACAGAAACAATTACAAGTTCATTTATAGGATATGCACCATACGATAATCCAAAAATGAGTATATTAGTGACATCACCAGATTCATCTCATCCAAATTCAAGATATAATTATGCAAGTTTAGTAACATATCATATTACACAAGAAATAACAAAAAAATATACAGAATTATATGGAATTGAATAGGAGTAAAATATGGAATTAAATAGAAGTAGAAAAAAAGTACTGATTAAAAGAATAATAGGCTATCTCCTATTATTCTTTATTCCAATACTTTTAACAGCAACAATTATTTATTTTTATGATAATTTATCATCAAAATCAAATATAGAAGAAAAAAGCAAACCAAAAAAAGAAAAAGAAGAGACAGAAGAACCTGTAGAGTCTGTTGAACCATACAATAATGAATTACCAGAAGTAAGAACAAATTATAATAATCAAAATATTATGGCAAGAATAGAAATACCAAATATGAATATTAATAATTATGTTACAAGAACAACAGATAATAGTTATTACTTAAATTATAGTCTGTATAATACATATGACCAAATTGGAGCACCATTTTTTGACTATAGAAATACAAATTTAAATAGTGATAAACAATTAAATATCTATGCTCATAACACACAAAACGAAGCAATTTATGATAGATTACCTTTTATTAATTTGGAAAAATATACAGATGAAGCAACATTTAATAGCAACAAGGATATCTATTTATACATTGATGAAAGAAAAGTACATTATAAGGTGATTGCAATTAAAATTATAACAACAGATATTGAACATATGAAAGTATCATTTGATAGTGATAGTGACTTTGTAAATCATGCAGATAAATTACTAGCAAATTCTCTTTATCGTGATACAAGCGAAAAAATCACTAAGAAAGATAGACTTTTAGTATTACAAATATGTCATTATGATCCAATGAACTCTTATCTATTAGTGATAGCAAAAGAAACAAAATAGAAAAAAAGTTAATAAGAATATGTAAATAATAATCTAAAAAAATTAAAAAAATACTAAAAATACACATAAATATAAAAAAACTTTTGCAAAATATAAAAATTTTGGTATAATACCTATAGGCGTGTAAGGAGGGAAGGAAAATGGCTAAAGTAGGAAACAGACAACATAAGACATTAGTATGTAGTGAATGTAAAGAAGAAAATTACAGAGTAGAAAAAAACGTTAGAAACACAACAGATCGTCTTGAAATTAACAAATACTGCCCTAGATGTAGAAAACACACTACACATAAGGAAAAAAAATAAAATAAGCTAATAACTTATTTTTTAATTTATTAGAGGTGAAAATATGATTAGTACAAATGATTTAAAAAATGGAATCACAATTGAATACGATGGAAATATCTACGTTGTAATGGAAACACAACATGTTAAGCCAGGAAAAGGTGCTGCAATTGTAAAGGCAAAACTTAAAAATTTAAGAACAGGAGCAATTTTTGAACAAACATTTAATGCCGGAGTTAAAGTTGCTACTGCAAGAATTGACAAACAATTAATGCAATACCTATATACAATGAATGACATTTATTATTTCATGAATATGGACTCATATGAGCAATTAGAACTAAGTGCATCACAAATCGGAGATCAAGCAAAATTCTTAAAAGAAAACCTTGAAGTATATATTACAAGTTATGAAGGTGAAATTTTAGGAATGGATTTACCAGATAAAGTTGAATTAGTTATTACTCATACTGAACCAGCAGTAAAAGGTAACACAACAACAAATGCATTAAAAGATGCAGAATGTGAAACTGGACTAATGGTTAGAGTTCCATTATTTATTGAACAAGGTGAAAAAATTATCATTTCAACTGCAGATGGAAAATACGTATCAAGAGCTTAATGCTCTTTTTTTGTATATAAGGAAAGTACGTTTAGAATTTTTTATTTTAAGGCTTTTTTAGAATATTTAATTAACATAAAATGTTTTACTTTCCTAGTAGTAAGAAATGTAGTCATTGTGATAATAAAACAAATAAAATGAATATTTTAAGTGTTAGAAACTGGATATGTGAAGAGTGCGGATGCGAGAATGATCGAGATATAAATGCAAGTATAAATATTATGTTTGAAGGATTAGAAATACATTATCAAAGTATTTAAATAAATGTTAATAAAAAAATAAGTACGGTAGTGACTATCGGAATTTAAGCCTATGGAGAATAGAGGTTACTCTATCTATGAAGTAGGAATTTTGGTTGGTGACGACCAAAGCGACAAATTTTAATTTGTCTTTTGTTCTTGACTAATTTATAAACAATAAATATAATAGCTAATCAGCAAGAAGGTTTAAGTGATAATAGTGGAAATAAATGAGAATACAGAAGTATGTAAAAATTGTGGTGGAAGATGTTGCAAGAAAAGTGGTTGTGATTATTGGCCTAGTGATTTACCAGATAAGACATACAAAGGAATTTTAAAATTTTTAGAAAATGGTAAAGTATCAATTGTTGCTATGATGAATTTTAAAAGAATAAATGAAAAATTATGTAACTTTCCATTTTTATACTTAAGAGAAAGAAACACAGGAAGAGACGTAGTAGATTTATTATCAATGAAAACACCATGTTCAAATTTAACAGAACACGGTTGTAGTTATACATATGAAGAAAGACAATCTGGTGGAAAAAATTTAACCCCAAGTAAAGATGGTTTATGTTATCCAAAAGAAGATAATTTACAAAAAGTATTAGAATGGTCACCATACCAAAAAAAATTAGAAAAAATAGTAAAAAGATATACAGGACTTTCTATAGATAATAAAATAAAAGAAGATGTAGTAACATTATTAACTGATATAAAAGAAGAAAACTTTAAAAACGTTTCAGAATTAGAAATAATTGATGTAGAAAGAATGCTACCAATGTTAATAGAGTGCTACAAAGAACAAGCAGAGCAAGTATTAAATAACAGTAACAAACTATTAGTAAAAAACAATAGATAAAGTAATTAATGTACACTAAAACGTAAACATAATAACGTCTATATAGATTTATTATGTTTTTATTTATTAAAAAAATGTAGTATAATGATTACAGGATGTGATTATGATATGGCGAAGAAAAAGAAAAAGAAAACAAAAAGCAAATCAACTTTAGAAATAGGAATTGAAGTATATGCATTATTATTAATATTTATTTCAATACTAGGTCTTGGAAAATTAGGACCTGTAGGAAAATTAATAACATCTTTTAGTTTATTTTTAACAGGATCTGCTTATATGCCTTTCTTAGTACTTTTATTAATTTTAGGAATATATGCATTTCTAAAAAAAGACTGGCCAGATTTTTTTACTACAAAAATGTTAGGATTATATTTATTTATAACTGGATTTTTAACTTTTATGCACTGGGATTTTATTGCAGAAAATAATGGTAATGCCAGTTTAATCTTTAGAGAAACTCTAGACTGTTTAGTAAAAGGATTTAATTCATTAATGAATACAGGCGTAGTTTCAGATATGGTCTCAGTAGGTGGAGGAATAATTGGAGGCGTATTTGCGTTGATATTTTCTAAATTATTCTCAATTCTAGGAATGAAGATAGTGACAATTATTTTAATAATTGTAGGTATTTGTATGTTTACGGGATTCTCAATTAGTGACTTTATAAGAGAAAGAATTACTCTTGCAAAAGAACACAAAGAAACAAAAGATCCACATAATCAAGAGTCTGATGAGCACCACGCAAACAATCCATTACTTACAGATAAAAAAGTCAAAATTAGTAATGGTAATGAGATTGAAGAAGAAGTTGAAAAACCAAAAATTAAAAGTATTGATGAATTAAAGAAAATGACTCCTGAACAAGAAAAATCAAAAGAACAAGTAGAAGAAAAGGAAGAAGTTAAAGAGGAGAAAAAAGATTATACCAACCCAAGTTATCAATTACCACCATTAACTCTTTTAGATAAGCCTAAAGCAAGAAACAATTCAATGGATAATGCCGCAATAGAAGCAAACATTGAAAAACTAGAAGAAGTTTTAAAGAGTTTTAATGTTACTGCAAAAGTAGTAGAAGTACATATCGGACCAACAGTTGCCCAATATGAATTAGAAATAGCAAGTGGTACAAGAGTAAATAAAATAACAACACTAAGTCGTGAAATTGCATTAGCACTATCTAAAAAAGATGTTCGTATAGAAGCACCAATACCAGGTAAAAGTACTGTAGGAATAGAATTTGCAAATGAAAAACCAACATCTGTAAGTTTCTATGAGATAATGGCAAGTAAAGTAATGCAACAAAATCAAGATAAAAAATTAATGGTTCCACTTGGAAAGTCAATTATGGGAGATATTGGAGTTTGTGAGGTAAATAAAATGCCACATATGTTAATAGCAGGTACAACAGGTTCTGGTAAATCAGTTTGTGTAAATGGAATTATCTGTTCAATCTTAATGAGAGCAAAACCAGATGAAGTAAAACTTGCTATGGTCGACCCAAAAGTAGTTGAATTATCTGTTTATAATGGAATACCACATTTAATGTGTCCTGTTGTCTCAGACCCTAAAAAAGCTGCGGTCTTACTTGCAAAAATGGTTGCAGAAATGGAAAATAGATATCAACAATTTAGTGAATCCGGTACTAAAAAAATCGAAGGATACAACGAATACGTTGAAAAATGGAACAAAACTCATCCTGATATTCAAAAGAAAAAAATGCCATATATTGTAATTATAATAGATGAGTTATCTGACCTTATGATGGTAGCAGCAAAAGAAGTAGAAGATTCAATATTACGTATAACTCAAAAAGCTCGTGCTGCAGGAATACATTTAATAGTAGCAACACAAAGACCATCAACAGAAGTAATCACCGGTCTTATTAAAGCAAATATTCCAAGTAGAATTGCCTTTGCAGTAGGATCTGGAATTGACTCGCGTACAATACTAGACCAAGTTGGAGCAGAAAAATTATTAGGAAAAGGTGACATGTTCTTCTTACCAATAGGTATGAATTCACCAATTCGTATTCAAGGTTCATTCATTACTGATGATGAAATTCAAAGAATAATAAACTTTACAGTAGAACAACAAAAAGCATCTTATGAAGATACATTTATGAATCTTGAAAAAGAAGAACCAAAAGAACAAGCAACAATGGATGGAGAGATACCACAATCAAATAGCGAAGAAGAATTATATGATGAAATAGTAAACTTTGTAATCCAAACTCAAAAAGCCTCAGCATCCTTACTACAAAGAAAATTTAAAATTGGTTATAATAAAGCAGCAACAATGATTGATAAACTAGAAGAAAATGGAATAATTGGACCTCCTACAGGAAATTCAAAACCACGTGAAGTATTAGTTCAATTTAGTGAGTCTGAAGAAGAATAGGGGATAGTATGATAGAAAATAAATATTTAACAGAAGAAGAAATATTTGAAGAAAATATAAATAAAATAACAAAAGAGTTTGAAAAAAACAAAAGAGGAACAAATGCAAAATTAGAAAGAGTACTATTAGAAATAAGAAAAGAACAAAAAGAAACTTCTATTATAGATGTATTAAAACTGCATAAAGAAAAAACAATAACTGGAGTATTGATTATAATTTTGCTTCTACTAGGATTATTTTCTATATCAACAAACTCAGAATCAATGATTATGTATTATTTTGGAATGGCATTTTTCTTAGCAGGTTTTTTCATAGGAACAAGTCAAGAGTCTAAGATGGTACTAATATTTCTCTTTAGTCATGGAGGAACTGGCATTGCATTGATGTTAGGTTCACTTTTATATCCAATCTTTGATAGTCCACTACTTAGTGATATGCCAACAAAATTAATAATTGTTTTAATAATTATATTAGGTCTTGTCTTAATTGCATTTATCTTAGAAGCAATATTTAATATAGCAGAAAGGTTTGATACACATAAAGCATATGTTCCATTTCTATTAGGAATATTTACAACAGCAGTATTTATCGCAACATTTATTCCAAGATTAATCGTTCCAGGAATATTTTAAAACTAAACTAGTTCAAATAATAAAAATGAACTAGTTTTTTTATATAAATGTTTGCTATAATGTTATAAGAAAGAAGGTTGATTATTGTGCCAACACCACATATTGAAAGTAAAAAAGAAGAAATAGCAAAAAATGTCTTAATGCCAGGTGATCCATTAAGAGCAAAATATATTGCAGAAAACTTTTTAGAAGATTATAAATTAATAAATACTGTAAGAAACATGTATGGATATACAGGAAAATATAAAGGAAAAGAAGTAACAGTATTTGCATCAGGAATGGGAGTTCCAAGTATTGGTATATATTCTTATGAATTATATAAGTTCTATGATGTAGAAAACATAATAAGAATAGGAACATGTGGTTCATTTAATGAAAATATAAAACTATTAGATGTAATATTATCAAGTGGAGCTTATTGTAAAAGTTATTTTGATGAACTATTAGATGGAGTTGATTTAAACTTTATCCAGTCATCTCAAGAACTAAATAGAAAAATAATGAATAAAGCAAAAGAAAGAAATCTTGATTTAAAATATGGAAAAACAATAACATCGGACGTATTTGATTTATATTGTGATGATGAAGAAAAATTTAGAGATAGTTTTCCAGATATGAATTTCTTATCAGTTGAAATGGAAGCATTTGGATTATTTTATATTGCAAATAAACTAAGAAGAAATGCTTCTTGCTTAATGACAGTAGTTGATTCATTATTTGACAAGAGATCACTTACAAGTGAAGAAAGAGAAAAATCATTAAATGATATGATAGAAATGGCATTAGAGTCTATAATTTAGAAAAAATTAGCCATAATAATATTAGTGAGGTGAAACAAATGCAAGTAATAAATAAAGATTTAGGTTCATATAACCTACATTTTATAAAAACAGATATATTTAAAACAATAACAATGAAAGTAATATTTCATACTCCAATAATTAAAGAAGATATAACAAAGAGGAATATCCTATCAGATATTCTTCTTCAGTCTACAAAAGAGTATAAAACAAGAAGAGATTTAACTATTAAGTCAGAAGACTTATATGCAGCAGATATTTATACATCTAATCAAAGAGTAGGTAACTACATAATGACAAGTTTTATTCTTCAAACATTAAATGATAAATATACAGAAGAAAACAATTTTGAAGAATCAATAAAATTTCTACATGAAATAATTTTTAATCCAGATGTAGAAGAAGAAAGATTTAAAGAAGACAAATTAGAATTAGTAAAAAGTAATGCAACACTAGCATTAAATTCAATAAAAGAAGATGCTGCAAATTACTCTTTAATTAGAATGAGTGAAGCATATGATAAAACAAGTCCAATTTCATATAGAATGACAGGATACTTAGAAGATTTAGATAAGATTACTGAAGAAAATTTATATGAATATTATGAAAGAATGTTAGATAATGACTATGTAGATATATTTATTCTTGGGGATATAAATGAAAAAGAATTATTACCAATAATAAAAAAATATTTTAAATTCAAAAAAGTAAAGAAAAGAAAAGCATCATACTATTTACCTAATAAAAAACCACGTAAGAGAAGACTATTTGCAAAAGAAACAACAAAAAATTCTCAGTCTAAATTAGCAATTGCTTGTCCAATTACAAAAATGACAGATTATGAAAAAAACTATTCTTTACTTCTTGCAAATATTATCTTAGGAGGAACAGGAGACTCTAAATTATTTAAAGAAGTAAGAGAAGAAAACTCTCTATGTTACACAATAAGATCAAACTATAATAGACTTGATAATTTAATGGTAATAAATGCTGGAATTGATAATGTTAATTTTGATAAAGCAGTTGAACTTATTACTAAGAATGTTCAAGATATGAAAAAAGGTAAATTTACAGATTCAGATATTAATGTTGCAAAAGAGTTTTATAAAACATCTGCAGAAAGTTTAATGGAGTCACCATCAAGAATAATAAATGAAGTATTAACAGAAGAAATTCTTGGAGTAGAACCTCTTTCTGAAAGAGTAAGAAAAATAGAAAAAGTTACAAAAAAAGATATTATGAGAGCTTGTAAAAAAATAAATATGGATACAGTATTCTTATTGGAAGGAGGTAATAAATAATGAAAAAGTTAGAATTAAAAGGGTTAGATATGACTCTTTATAAAGAAAAGTTTAATAATGGACTTGAAATATATTTATTACCATATCCTAATAAGAAAAATTATTTTATAAGTTATGCTACACACTTTGGAAGTGATATATTATCATTTGTGGATAAAGATAATAAAACTCATACGCCACCACTTGGAGTAGCACACTTCTTAGAACATAAAATGTTTGACCAAGAAACAGGAGAAGATCCATTTGCTTTCTTTTCAAAGTCAGGAACAGATGCTAATGCATCAACATCATATGATAATACTCAGTATATCTGCATGGGAACAAAGAACTTTAGAGAAAACTTAAGATATTTACTAAAGTATGTTAATAGTCCATATTATACAGATGCCACTGTTGAAAAAGAAAAAGGAATAATTGCTGAAGAAATAAAAATGTATGATGATATTCCAGATTATAAATTAGAAGCAAAACTAAGAGAATGTCTTTATAAAAATAGTCCAAGAAGAATAGATATAGCAGGAACAGTAGAAGAAATAAATAAAATTACTAAGGAAGATTTATATGAATGTTATAATGGTTTTTATAAACCAAATAATATGTTTATAGTAATAGTTGGAAACTTTTCTTTAGAAGATGCAATAGAAGTAATAAAAGAAGAGTTAAAAGATAAGGAAGAGTCAACTATTTCAAAAATAGAACATATAAAAGAACCAAAAAAAGTCAATGAAAAAGAATTAGTAATAAAAGAAAATATTGAAGTTTCAAAACTTGCTTTTGGACTTAAAGTTCCAATAAAAGACATTGATATGAAAGAAGAAGAACTAGACTTATATTTAGGTATGATTACAAATATACTTTTTGGGGCATCATCAGAGTTTAGAGAAAGAGTAAGAAAGGCACAATTATTAAATAATATATACACAGAATGGGAAGTATTAGAAGACTATAGAACATTCTATTTAATGGCATCAACTAAAGAACCAGATAAGTTATTAAGTGAGATAAAAGATGAATTATCTTCCCTTGCACTTCCAGAAAAAGTATTTAAAAGAATAAAAAAAGTCTGGATAGCAAATGAAGTAAAAATGATAGATGATATAGATGCTACTATGTATAATTTATTTGATGATATTACTAAATATAATAAAGTAATAAATAATAGACTAGAACTTATAAGAAAAATGAGTATTACTAAATTAAAAGAAGTAGTTAAAAAAATAGATTTTAATAATACAAGTGTTGTTAAAATGTTATGTAATGAAAAAGAAGATTAATATTTAATTTTCTTTTTTATTATGTTAAAATTAAGGAGAGTAGAGGTGTAGATATGGATGAGTTTAAAATAGGGGACGACATAGAAGAAACTCCTGGAACTTCTCGTATTAGAAAAGAAAACAAAATAATACCAATAATAATTGTAGTAATAGTTGCAATCGCAATAGGTTTAGGAGTATTTTTTATAAGTAATAGTATTCTAAATCCAAAGAAAAAAGAAGTAAAAGAAGATGTCATCACAACAACACTTGATACAAAAGATGAAAATGTTCAAATACTTTATAACTATGTAACATATGGAATTAATAATATTAGAAATGATAAATTTATAAAAGAGCAAAACACATCAATTGACTCTTTTACTAATTATGAAAAATTCTATTATGCATTACTATTTGCAGAAGCAGACGATTTTGAAGAAACAGGTAGAACAGACTCACAAGGAAATAAAATATATAATATTTCAGATGCAAAAGTAAAAAACTATATGGAAAGATTCTTTGGTCCAAATATTGATTACTCAACAACAAGTGAGGTAACATATACATTTAACTTCTCAATGAATGGAAAAAATATTGGTACTATGAAACATAATGATTCATTATCTGGTTTTGATACTGTATTTACAAAGACATCAGTAAGAGAACAACAAAACTATATAAAACCATTCTATACAAAACTATCAAGTGCCTCATCTAAATCAGATGGAACTCTTGAAATAAATGAAAAAATTATTTATACAGATACGAAAGAAGAAAATGGATTATATACAATAAGTATTTATAAAGACTATCAACATACAATGTTAATTGATAGTAAAACAAATATTACAAAAGAAAAATTACCAACAACAGAAATATCAATAGATGAGTATTTATCAAATGCATCAACAATTACATATAAGTTTAATAGTGCAAATCAAACATATTACTTTGAAAGTAGTACTATTTCAAATAGTTAAAGTGCCTAGGCACTTTTTTTATTATGTTCCGGGATAGGAACATAGTTTAAACCACCCGCTATGCGGGTGAGAAAT
>OLHE01000687.1_pt1 | contig 25539 bp, 24 predicted proteins | sample 1605821 | NCBI WGS metagenome assembly OLHE01 (sample SAMN03283250) | human gut metagenome | biome: human-associated habitat; material: feces | host: Homo sapiens | place: USA | collected 2013
ACATAGTATCTGATAAAAGAGAAATCTTCTTACCCTTCTCTAACTTTTCAAATTTTACTGCATATTTTTTGTCTACTTTTAAATCATATAGACACTTAAATTTATAATCGATAAGATTTACTATAAAATCACCTCCTTTCTAGGAGGCAATATAACAAACTTTATAAATTAAAACAAATTACACTTTTAGCAAATCATCACACTAAAAAATTACTAATTTTACTTTTTTATTAAAGACATTTAGTAATTTTAAAAATGTGCTTTCTATCAATTATTAAAAATATAAGAAATTAAAAAAACTGAAAATATTCAGTTCTTTATTTTAATTCCTAAAAGATTAGCAATTATTAGTGCCTGATTCATATTAAGAATTAATCCTTTTAATTTTTGTGAATCTATTTTTAAAGTTGTAAATTCAGTATCCGACAAGTCTAAATTTTCTAATTTAGTTTTTTGAAATTCACAATTATTTATATTAGAATCAGAAAAAGATAGATTTTTCCACTTAATTTCATTAAAAATGGCATCTTCTAAATTACAATTATTAAACTTTATATTTTTTAAATTTGTTCCTGAAAAATTAGAATATTTCAAATTACAATTAATAAACTCTATATTATCAAGATAAGAATCTATAAATGTTGTTCCTAAAAGATTACAATTGATAAATTTTATATTGTTATATGTGTGATCAAGCAATGCTATATTTGATAAGTTTGACATTTCAAATAATGAGTTAGTTATATCTATTCCATTAAATTTAGAGTTTGTAAAATTACATTTTTTAAAAGTACAATTTGTTATTTCAACATAGTCATAATATCCATCTAACAATTCATTTTCATATATTTTATCTAACACTTGATCATTTATAAAATCATTTTGCATATTACTTTTTTGGGTTTACCTCTATTCCTCTTGTTAAATGCTTTATTTTTCTTTTGTTATGAAATGTATCTTTAAATGTAATAATTATTCCTTTACTATTGTAGAAATCATTTCCTTCTTGTACTTGAAAGTGAATGTGTGGACCTTGTGTGTTACCACTATTTCCAACTCTTGCAAGTACTTCTCCTTCTTTAACAATATCTCCAATACTTACCATAAATGAATCTTTTTTTATGTGACATATTGTACTTGATTCACCATTTTCATGTTTTATAGTAATAAAATTACCTCTTGGATCATCGATATCACAAATTACTGGTCGTCCTTCGATTATTTTAGTATCATCATATTCATTTTTCATGTCTATTACAAATCCATCACATGGACAAATTATTTCTTCATTATAAGAATAATAATTTTCTTTGCTTTTGTAGTCATCATGATATGGCAAATTATTTTTTCTTATTTCAAAGTCATAAGCATATCTTTGAGGAATAATGTCCCATGAATGTGAAGTTTTTTTAGTTAATCCTCCATACTCTACATACCATGTATTATTAAAAGGTAGTCTGTATTTATTCTTACTCATTGTCATCACTTCTTTTAATATTTTTTAATCTATTTAATTTTTCTATTATTCTTTTTCTTCTTAATGTTTCTTCCGAAATATCTAATTTATAAGTGTCATCTTCATAAATTAGTATTGCTCCATCATAAATATCTTCTGGTAATAATTCTTTTTCTATATATTTTTTTTCTTTTGTTTCAATATCTTCAAGAGTTACAATGTTATCAATTATTTCATCAACCGTATATTTCATATTATCCTCCATTTGTATCTGTTTTTACTGTTTCAAATGACATGTTTTCTCCATCTGAAGTTAGTATTATAGTACCATATTCATCTGTACGATATATTTTTGTTCCTAAATCTTCTAGTTTTTTTAATGTTACTTCTTTTGGATGATTATAACTATTATTTTTTCCAACTTCTATTATGGCATATTTTGGAGATACTTTCTTTAAGAATGATATAGTTGATGAATATTGTGATCCGTGATGGCCTACTTTTAAAACATCACTTTTTATATCTTTATCAAGAATATCTTTTTCCACACTACTTGTTGCGTCTCCCATAAATAAATATGATGTATTTTTATAGGTTAATTTTAAAACAATTGATGTATCATTTAAATCTTTCTTATCCTTTCCAACATGCAATACTTTAAAATCAGTATCACTAAATGTTAGGTTTTCGTCTTCTTTTGGTGTTTCAAAAGCAATGTTTTTCTCCTCTAAAGCATCTAAAACTTCTTCAAATGTTCTTGTTGTTGTAATTGCATCTGGCATATAAAAGTGTTCTATTTGGAAGTTTTCAATTATATTGTCCATTCCTCCGATGTGATCCTCGTGAGCATGAGTTCCAAATACATATTTAAATTTTGTTATTCCTAAGTCTTTAAAATATTTAACTAGTTTTTCTCCATCTTCATTGTTTCCGGCATCGATTAAACTATATTCGTTATTATCGTTTATTAATATACAGTCTGCTTGACCAACATCTACAAAATAAATTTTCAAATTAGATGATGATTCATTTATAGTTTGTTTTACATTTGTTGTTACATCCTTAGTTATATTTTTATTATCAAAATATGTTGTATAGAAATATCCAGAAACCAATATAATTAATACTAATAAAGCTTTTGTAAGTTGCTTTTTTACTGATTTATTCATAAGTTTTCCTTTCTAATAAGTTATATCTTTTTTTGTAATTGTTTTTAATATAGATTTTTTCTTATTATTTTTAGTATTCTTTGCATGATTAATAACTGTTTTTTCGTATACATTTCTAATAAATCTTGCATTTCCAAAGTTCTTAGTATTTCTATTTTCATTTATTAGTCTGTCTACTTCTTCTAGAGCATCTTCTTCTAGTGTAAAGCCACTTTTTACTACCATATTCTTAAATATTTGTTTTAATTCATCATTTGTATAGTCTTCAAATTCTAATGTATATCCAATACGAGAAGCAATACCTGAATTTGAATCTATAAAGTCTTGCATTTCTTTTGTATAACCTGCAAATATTACTACTAAGTTATCTCGATAGTCTTCCATTGCTTTTATAAGTGTTGCGATTGCATCGGCATTATATGAATTATCATTGTTCTTAGTAGATAAAGCATAAGCCTCGTCAATAAATAATATTCCACCCATTGCTTTATTTACAACATCCATCGTTTTTACTGCAGTTTGTCCAACATATTCTGCAACTAAATCTTTTGATGATACCTCTATCAACTTATTTTGTTTTATATAACCTAAATTATATAGTATGTCTGCAATTAATCTAGCAACAGTTGTCTTACCAGTTCCTGGATTTCCTAAAAATAACATATGTAAATTAACATTACTTATTTTCAAATCACCTTTTGTCTTATTTTTTAATGTAATTAAATCAACTAAGTCGTTAAGTGATGTTTTTACTTTATCTAGACCTACTAATTCATTTAATTCACTAAACACTTCATCTATTGATCTTGTTGACTCTGTCTCAGGTAATTTTTTATTAAAAGAAATATATTTATATAAATTATTAGTATATGTTGTATAATCTTCTTCTGACTTATCAAAAGTATTTGTAATATAGTCAAGCAATTCTACATTAAATTCATCACTTATATTTATTTTACTTGTTAATTCATTGTATACATCATTTATAGATGGCTTTATTTCTTTAATGTTAAAAATAAAATATTCTTTTGACAATTTATCGTCATTTAATAAAAATTCGTCTAAATCTTCTTTTTTAGCACTTATAAAAGTTATAGAATTGTTCACTAATTGTTCACTTAATAAATAGAAAAATTTCTTTTTAAAATTGATATCTTTTAAGTTAAGTGCATCTAAACTATTAATACTAATTATTCCATTTTCATAAATTGAAGTTATTTCTTCTTCTTTTTCTATTTTAAAAAGAGATAGTTCTTTATAATTATTATTTTTTGTATAATTATATTTTTCACTAAAATATTTTATTATATTAATTATCTTATTTGTTGTTTCTTTATCGGTACCTTCTATTTTAATATTAAAAGTTATATAATTTCGTTCCTGTTTATTATTATAACTTTCCATATATATAATAATTTTCTTTAATAATTCTTTTGAATCGTCATCAATAAATAAATTTTCTATGTCCTCAATATTAAATTCTTCTTGTAATTCTTTTATATCACTTTGCTCATCATTTTTAGTACTTTCATTATTTTTGTACTCTTTATTAAAGAAATCTTTATATATATCATTAAACATTTCATTATTCATAATATCCCACCTTACTTATATATAATATCATAATAAGCAAAGAAAAAAGTGTAAAAAACTAAATTTTACACTTTTATTTTTCTTCAGATGTTGGTTTTACATGAATTTCTAAAATTTTATCTTTTAGTTCTTTCTCAATATTTTGTAATTCAACTTCTGCTTCTTGACGTTTAGCACGTCCTTCTTCATGAATCTTAATTACTCCATCTAATGTTTCAATTAAATCTTGATTAGTTTTCTTAAGAGTTGCTATATCTACGATTGCTCTTTCACTTTCTTTAGCAATATCTAATGTTCCTTGTTTTAATGTTTCACTATTCTTAACTAACATGTCATTTGTTAATTGTGATACAGCTTGTTGTTGTTTTAATGCAGTTTTAGCATTACTAATACCAAGAGCTAGTACCATTTGATTTTTCCATAATGGAATTGTGTTTGTAAGTGAACTTTGAATCTTTTCAACTAGTTCTGCATCATTATTTTGAATTAATCTAATTTGTGGTGCCATTTGAATAGAAATAATTCTTGTTGTTTTTAAATCATGTAATTTCTTTTCAAATCTATTGATTTGTGCTTCCATATCTTGAACTTTTTGAATATCCATTTGCTCTTGTGTTTCTTCTGCTTTTTTCTTTAATTCAGGTAAAACTACATTTTTTAATTCATCAAGTTTTCTTTCTCCTGCAATAATATACAATGAAATTTCTTTAAAATACTCTAAGTTTTTTTGATACATTTCATCAAACATAGACACATCTTTTAAAAGTTTGATTTTACTTTTATCTAATCCTTTTTCAATACCATCTATATTAGATTCAATTTTACTATATTTAGCAACAATTTTATTCAATTGTTTTTTAGCATTACTAAATATTTTTGCAAGTCCTTTAGGTTCAGCGATTGCTCCATCAAAGCCTTTTATTTCTGAAACTAAATCTGCAAGTAAGTCACCAACTTCTCCAGTTGATTTTGTTTTTACATCTTCTAAAACTGAATCTGAAAAACTTGATATTTTATTTTGAGCAGCAGCTCCATATTGAAGAATTTGAGTTGAATCAAAAACATCAATTTGTTTATTAAAGTTATCTACTGCTTTCTTTTCTTCTTCTGTTAACTCATCATAATTTAATGACTTTTCTATTTTTTCTTCTGTTACTTTTCCTTCTTTTGCAAGTTCTAATACTTTTTCATCATCTTTCTTTTCTACTTGTAATTCTATTGCACTCATTTTTATCCTCCCTATTTTGATAAGTACTCTATTAATTTATTATAATAATCCATTTTTAAACTTGAAACAGTACTCTTTAATGTACTTGGTACTGTTACACCAATTTTTGATGCAGAATAATTTGAACCAGTAAATCCTGTTCTATATCCATATTTTTCCCAGGCAATTTTTTGTATTTCTTCATCTTGTAATGCTTTATATAATTTTAATCCAGAGTCTGAGAATGCTGCTAAGCAGTGTGTATTCCAAATAGTTGGTTTTGGATACATCATAACCATATCACTTTTTACTTGTTTATATCCATCTGGATTTGAAATTGCAAATTCAATTAAACTTTTCTCATAATCAACAATCATTGGTTCTCCACCCATACCTGTTTTTAAGTATCTTTCAAATAAGTCTGCTGGCGTGTTATTCATATAACCTGATTTTTGATAGAATGTTTTTAATTTTTCTAGATTTGTTTCAATATTTTCATCATTTATATTACCATTACTTAAAATAGATAATAATAATCCATAATATGTTGCTCCTGGAGATGATGAAACTGGGTCAGTTGATGCAATATTTATGTTTCCATATAAATCAGTTAAACCTAAATCACTCCATTTTTTTCCTTCAAGAATGTAATTTATTAGTTTATTCATATCAGTAATATAATAAATTTTATCTTCTCCCTTTGATACAATTCCTTCTGCTTCTAATTTAGTTGCTACATCTTTCCAAGAATAAATAACAATAGGAGTATATAGAGCAAGTCCACCATTTAAGACTGTGTATCTATCACTTTCACCTTTTTCTTTATTTGGACTTAATTTATAATAATCATAAAATCTTTGATCAGATGTAAATAATGCATCATACTTAGTTGCTCCATCTGTGTTTATTGTTACATTTTCACCATTTGATATTTTATCAATTATTTCTTTATTTCCTAAACCTACAGATTCTCTAATAAGTGGTTTTGATACTGTTTTACCATTACTCCAAGAATCATATACAACATTTAATTTATATTTTTTTTCAAGTATTTTAATAATGTCTGTATCAGAAATAAAATCTTCTTTTCCTCCACCTGTTGCAACATATACTGTAGTTAAATTTTTCTTTTTAGCATCATCACTTGAACCAGTGACTGCCTTGATACCTACAATTAATACAATAAGTGCTACAAAGATAGATATACCAATAATTTGTTTCTTATTCATTGTTTTTACCCTCTACTTTCAACTCATTTTTACTTAATCCATCTGCTTTTAGCATTGAATTTAATACTTTTATTTCAACATTTGTATCATTCATATCTGATTGATATAAAATGTTTAAAAATTGTTTAAAAACTCCATTTATTTCTTTAATTGTTTTTTCTGTTGTTGTATTAAAGTTCTTTTCTTCTTCTGAGTTTATTTTTTGATTTTCTATTTCATCATATCTATCTACAAGTTTTACTGTTACTGGTAGGTAGTAATCAAAAAAGTTCTTTAATTTTTTTACTTTTTCTGGATTTTTTTCAATTGTTGTTATTATTTTTGCTATTGTACTATTTATTTCATTTAAATCTTTTCTTAAGTCTTCATTTTCAATTTTTGGAATCATTTCTAATATATGTTTGTTTTGATTTTTAGCAAGTTCTAATGTTTCATATAATGATACATTTGATTCTTTTAATGTTTGAACTACATCAGTTTTGAAGACAAGTTCTCCTGCAGCAAATGCTGCGGCGCCTATTGCTAGTGACGGAAGAAGTGGAACACTTAATGCAAGATATGGTACTGCAAAAAATGTTCCTCCAACAACGGCTGATACTACTTCACTATTTTTCATATTATCACCTTAATTATAACTTCTTACTTCTTTAAAAGCATCTAATAAATCATTTGTTCCGTCAAATACTTTAGCATTACTTAGAGTTGCTATATGAGTAAGTTGAGCTTCATTAGCATTACCAAATGTAATACTATAAATTGGAATTTCTGATATTTTAGAAGAACCTGATTTATATAAATCTCTTAAATCTTCAAACTTACCAATATTTATTTCTCCATCAGTCATTGCAATTATTGTTTTTGTATAATCATCAGATTCATTTTCAAGTTCTGCTAATCCTTTTTCGATTGCTGCATATAGTGCTGTTCCGCCTTCGACTTTTTCGTCTTTTATTTTTTGAATTAAGTCTGATGTGTTATCTCCTGTTGTTGTCCAAACATTTTTAATATTATTACCAAATGTAATTACTGTAATCTTATCTTTTTTACTGAATTGCAATTTATCTTTTGATGCTTCTTCCCTATTTAAGATATATTCCATAGCACTTGTTAAATCTTCGTATCCAGAACCGTACATACTACCTGAATAGTCAAGGCAAAATACTACATGCGTTGGTTTTCTCATTTCTTCAATGTATAAATTTAATGCTTCAGTCATTACTTTTTTAGATGGGAATCTAGTAACATTTAAGTATTTATTTGTATCTATTCCCCAATCTTTATTGAAGACCTTTTTATTTGCGTTTGTTGTAGTTCCTCCATACCAAGTTCTTTGACCATTGTTTTCTAGTAATTTTTGACCATTTTTACTTAGTAAATAATTTTGAATTTTTAAGAAATTATCTTCTTTGTTTTCTTTATTATCAATAAATGCAAAGGCTGAGTCATTAATTGCTACTCCATCAGTTGGATAAATTAAATGAAGTTGTTCTTTATTTTCAGATTGTAGCTTCTTGTTTATATTTATAAGAGAAGCCTCACTCGCAATTATTGCTTCATAATTTTCTTTTTTTAAAAACATTTCTTCAAGATAACTTTCATCTCCTGATACTCTTGAAACACCTTTAAAAACATCTTTTAAATTATTAATTAATGACTCATTATGTATCATACTTTCTGTTAAAACTTCTGGGTTTCCTGCAAGAGATGTCAAGAACCCTAAATATGCAGTTGCTCCAGTATTAGTTTGAGTAACTGAATTCATTACATATTTTATTTTATTTTCTTTAATTAAATTCATAATATCTGTATTTGTAACATTTTTATCAGTTAATCCTAATTCTTTAGCCTTATTTTCTTTTATACCAAATACTACTGGACTAATACTTATTGATTTTGAATCACTGTATAAATATGGATTTTCTAACATGTATAACCACATAGAATTAGAAATCCAAACTGCATCATATGATTCAGAATTTTTATTTAATTCATCAACCATATCAAGATCACCCATATATTCAAAGTTAACGTCTATGCCCTCTTTTTCAGCATATTTTTCAACTTCATCTTCCATATAAGAGTTTTCATAAGAAGATAAAATGTTAATTTTATTACTATTTGAGTAACTTGTAATCATTTCACTTACTTTTTCCGTGACACCACTTGCTATTTTTAACAGTATAATTATCAGTAAAAACCCAAGAATTATATTTATTGTTTTTTTGTCACTATTTAAACTAATTTTTCTATTATTCATTCTCACCACTACTTTCCTATAATTCATTATAGCATATATTTTTTTTATTTATAGAAAAAAATAAAAAAAGAAAGGTATTTTGTTTACCTTTCATTAAATCACTAATTATTTATTACTGATACTAAATCATAGAAACTACCATCTTTTGTTGCTGCAATTGCAGTTTTTGCTCCTGTTGAATTTATTTGATGTTCATCAACATTATAAATTTCTACTGCTCCATTTACTCCTTGCACATATCCTTTTACTTGGAAATAAGTACCAGTTACTTTTCCAGATGCGTCTTTATCATATGTATAGTTTACATCATATCTCATATTTCCTGCTTGATCTGTTGCTTGTACAAACATTGGCATATAACTTACTGTACCATCTTCCATTATAAAGAATAATGTAAGTGTTACTGGAGACTGTCCAAGTTCTCCAATATATGCTGCTTTTACATTTTTATCAAATCCTTTGATTGTATAATCTTGTGATTCGCTTGAATATGCTGTTGCTGATGTTATTGGACCAAACGTTTTCCAATCAATTGTTAGAGTTACTGTTTTTTTATCATTATTTACTTTGGCAGTCAAACCTGCTGAAGTTGTTGCAACAACTGGATTTTCATAAATATAGTTAGTTGTATTTAAACTTTTTGTTAAATCTAATGGCTTTATTTCATCTTTTTCTTCGACTGCCTTATTACTTTTATTTGTTTCTTTCTTTGATTTTTCAGCCATTTCTTCTTTCTTAGTATTTCCTATAATTTCTTTGTCATAGCAAATATAGACTATTAACCCAATAATTACTAAAATCAATGCTATAACTATAGCAATTAGTCCTTTATTCTTTTTCTCTTTTTCCATTATCTCACTCCTCTCTTAGTATAAATTATAACATTATTTATATTTTTTCTTCAACTATATTTTTTTCAAATTTAATTTTCCAAACATTTGCTGTTTCTTTTGATTTTATTACTGATATTTTATCATCAATCATTTTTATTGCTGAACAATTTTCTACTCCATATACCTCTTTAGATGTATTTTCTAAATCATTAAATAAACTACTTTTTTTATTATCATCGGCATTGTAATGAGGACAAAAACTTATGTTTACAAATCCCAAGCCATCAATAAAAGCATACTTATCACTTTCACCTCGTAATATTAATGAATCAGAATATCCTTCCTTTGATAAAAGAATTCCCCCTGCAGAAATTCCTACAAGAACTGTTCCCTTTTCATAGGCTTCTTGTAAAAGTTTATCTATTTCATACTCTTTTACAACTTCCATTAATTTTATAGTATCTCCTCCACCTATATAAATAATATCAGCATTTAATATTTTATTTTTTACGATGTCGGGATTATTTATTACATTTTTCTTTTTTAGATAAACACATTCACATCCTAAATTTTTATATATTTTTTTTATTAAATCATAATATGAATCAGAATATGAACTTGCAAGTCCAATAAATAATAAGTTAGGATTCTCTTTTTCAGACATTTTTACAATTTCTTTATCTATATTTTCTGTTTCATATGAAGTCTGACCTTTTCCTATTTCTCCTCCACCAATTAATACTAATTTTTTCATTTTTCCTCCTTGTTACATTGTTAATTGTATAAAGTTATTATAGCAGAAAAAAAAGAAGTATAACTTCTTATTTTAAATTTTCTATAAAATCTTTTATACTTTTAGCATCATCATATTTAAAGTTGTATGCCACATTATTTACTTTTACAACAAATGAAATTTGATCAACTGAATAAAACACTTGAAGTACTTCTTTAGTATCACTTGCCACATAATAAGAAATGCTTGGACATACATTTGATTCTTCTTGTTCTATAACTGATGTTGCTTCCCTCAATTTTATTAATAAATCTGAAATTGATTTTGTTGATATATGAGTGTTATCGGTTTTAATATAATCTTTTTTTTCTTTTCCTACTTTTTCTTCACAATTTCTTTTAATAATTGAATATCCCTCATTATTAACAAGATTCAAAAGTTTTCTTTCAAGGTCATCATAATCAATTGGATGATTTAGTTTTTCAGTATTATTCTTTTCCTTTTCTTCTTCAATGTTTTTAATATCAGTAGATGTTTCTTTTATATGGGTAACAACCTTTTTACTATCTCTTACTATGACAGCAGCTGAAATAGATGCAATTGATAGTAATAAAATTATTATACAAATTATAATTTCTTTTTTTTTCATACCTTACTCCTTTTATTTGATTATAACACTATTTTTTTATTTTCTATATATTAATTTGTCTTTTTATCCAAAACATAATGACATTAACGATATATTTTATCTCAGAATCAGTTAATTTTTTTCCTTTTTCTATATTATGAATCTTGAAAAGACAACCTCTGCAACAACAACCTGTTGCGTGTTGAGCAATAAATACTGGATGTGTTTGTTTCATTGGAGTTTGCCTACCATCATTTGCTATTATTGCTGGAGATAATCTCTTTTCTATTATTTCATAAGCATCACTCGCAATCTTGTTAAGCCCTTTTTCTCTTACATAATCTTTCATGCTATTATTTAAATGAAATGAACCTCTAAATTTTGATTTTTCTAAAGAGTCTAATAACTTATTTATCTGTTCTACTTTTGTCATATTAACTTTTGAAGTCCAGTACATCCTTTACTTTTACTTTTAACTCATTATATGTTGAGTAACTATAACTTTTTATTATTATTTTTATTAGACCTTCTAGCATTTCTTTTGTTTTATAAGTTAGAGCTTTTGTTTCATAGATTAAATCTATTACTTTTTTATTTTCTTGTTTTAATTCGAGAATGCTTGTAATATTTGCTTGATCTAGTATATAAAACAAATTATCAATAAGTGCCATTTTGTCCTGATTATCGTATTTTTCTAGCCAACTTTTTATTTCTCTTTTGATTTCTTTAGAATAAGCACTTAATTTTGTTTTTGTAAAATTATATTTTTTATTAATTTCCCAATATTTTATATTATGACAATAAACACTTCTAGTTTTTGCTTTGACTACCACTTCGTTAGAATTTTCTAAAAACATTCCTACTACAGAATAGTCTGGTATTATGTGAACATATTTATTTAAAATACTTTGAAAATGTTTAGAGTTAAATTGCTTATCTAAAAGACCTGGACCATCTAAATTATAGACAAACTCTATTTTTCTCTTTACAAAGGAATTAGCATACATTGCAGCTACTAAAGCAAGATTCCCACCTTTAGAGTGTCCTCCAATAATTAACTTTTTATTTGAAAATGTATAATTTCTATTTAGATAACTTATTGCTTTTAAATGCGATTTTGTAGGAAATTCACAACTTAATAATAAATTTTCTTTCCATCCACTAAATAATTCGTTTGTTCCTTCATAAGAGACAAAGACATGATTTTTCTTATATTCAATAGAAACTGCACAAAACTGAATATCTTTATTTTCATCTATCTCAAATTTACTTAAAAGACAATTTCTATATCTTTTAGTATCTTTTATATAGTTTAACACTTTATTTCCTTCGCGCACAGCTATTACATTATTATCCTTATATTTAAATATTCCGACATTAATTCTTCCAAGTTCATTTATTTTCATTTTATCTTTTTTAAATACCAATTTTAAACTTGAATATGCAACAAATGAAAATATTGCTGCATCTACTTCATTGAATTCTTTCTCTTCAAAAGAATAAATACCTATATTATCTATATAATCATATATATTCATTTTATCACCTACACTATAATTATATATTAAAATAATATTATGTAAAAGGACATTAATTAAATATTTTTCCAAAAAAAGAATAGAATTTCTTCTATTCTTTAATTATTTCTAAAAATTGTTCTAAATATTAATCTAACAAATGGTCCACAATAAAACATTTGGTAGAACATTGCCATAGGAAAGTTTAGAGCCCATGTTTTTATCCACATGCCAAAGCTTGGCGTTTTAAATAAAAATGTTGCGATTAAACTCATAATGGGACACATAATACAACAAATACAAATTGATATTGCATATGTAATAATTTGAGGTCTATCTTGTAGTGTAACTACTTTGAATGCTAGAATATTAGCTAACTTTCCTACTATAAAAAATTCTAAAACAAATGCTATTGGTACCATTATGGGTAGTTCTTTTAATGCAAGTAAAAAAGTTTTACTAGAAACCCCTCCTATATTTAATGCAACATTATACACGACCATTCCATATACCATTATTGTCGCCATAATGATTGTAAATATTGCATCTTGAAATTTGTTTTTTGGCATAATAAAATCCTCCTTCGATAATAAATTTTTGTGTTGTTCGTTATCATCCAGAGAATGTACGTTTCCAATTAAAACCTTGTTAATTATAACATAAATATTTTTATTTGAAAAGAATTTTAAAGCAATATTTTGCTTACAATTTACTTAACTTTTAGTAATTTTTAGTTTTTTCTTTCATACTATTTAGTTCAGTAGTTGTGATAAAGTTAGGTACTTCTATAGTATCACTTAAAACTACGTAAGTATTATCTGTTACTTTTTCAATTGCTTCTTCATTTAATCTATAAAGTGTGTCAAAGTCTGTTTCATATTCGGCTGCTATCTTTGATAAATCTCTATCATATAATACTACTTTTTTTGTATAAAATTCTTTGTTTTCACTTTCAATATTATATGGAACTATGATAGTATCTCCTACTTTTATTAGATCTGCGGATCTAATATTATTAATAGTTTGCAATTTATCTATTGAAATTCCTGCATCTACTGCAATTTTTGACAAATAGTCACCTGGTTTTATGACATATTTTCTAGTTAAGAGAATTTTTGTCTGAACCTCATTTTTTCTTTTATTCTTATTTTTTGTTTCATTATCAGTTTTTTCTTGTTCAGTATCACTTTTTGTACTTTGAGTACTAGTCTCATAAGTTGGTTCTTGTGCTGAAATAGTATTTCTATTGCTAATCATACCATTTGCTAGCATAATTGCTAATGCAAATACTGTAAAATTATATCTATTTCTTATTACATATTTTTTAGGAGTATCATCATCTCTCTTTTTTAATTTTGATAGTTGATATAAGAATTCTTTTGATATATGAATTGCTCCAAAGGATAAAAAATATGTTGCATACTCTGGAAATGTTTGTGGCTTTCTTTTATGCTTACGTAAATATTTTTTTAGAATTTCTTTATTTACATCTTTAAATCTTTTGTTGAATCTTTCTCTTTTTTTAGAAAAATAATCATATTCATAACTATAATCATCTCCGTAATCATAATCTTCTTCATAATAATTACTATTATTTTTTGAAGTTCTACTTCTTTTTGACCTTTTTTCTTTTAGTTTCTCATCATAGTCTTTTCTTGTTTCTTCATTAATTAATATTTCATATGCATCAGTAATTTCTGAAAAAATCTCCGCATGCATTTTTTTCTCTTCTTCTGACCAATCAGAATTCGTGTCTGGATGATGCTCTTTTGCTAATTTTCTATAAGCTTTTTTTATTTCTTCTGAAGTTGCTGTTTCACTAACTCCTAATATTTCATATAGTGTTTTCATCTAATCCCTCTTTTTCTTTATATTTTGAAATTTTGCTTTTAATAGAATCATTGCATATTGTATCATATAAACAAAAAAACTATATATAAGAATATTTTATATATAGTTTTAAATAGTTCGTATTAATCATCATAATCTTTATAGTCACAATAAAAATATTTATTTTTATTATTAGAGCATTCATATTTTTTGTTATCATAATGAAGACCATCTTTATCATATTTAAAATCGGATATGTTTCCTTCATCCAATTCTATAGAAACACAATTGTTATAGAAACCATTTTCTTGATAACAAAGTGTTTGCTCATCTTCATCTACTTCATCTAGAAAAAATTTGTTTCCTTGTTGTTCTAAATTTGTCATTCTATTTGTTGACTTTTTATTATATTTTTTACATTTTCTTCACTTGCAGTTATTACTATTTCAGGTGAAGACGATTCAATACTACTTAAAGTATTATTTTTTAAGTCATTTATTATTAAATTATAAGTGTATGAAAAATCATTAAAATTAGTTGTAAAAGATAAATCTATAGAATTTGATTTTTCATCTTCAACCATATTTACTTTATATACTTTATCATTATATTTTATTGTCACTTTTACTTTGTCATCCAAGTTATTATCAACATCAAATTCATAGTAATCATGCCAAGAGTTTATATTCATTCCTTCTTTATAAACAAATGTTTTTTCTAGTTTCTTGGTATTTTCAAACAATTTATTGTTATATTTCATATTTAATGTACAAATAAATACTTGTCCGACTCCTATACCACATAATGCTAGTGAAACTATAAATACTATAAATAATATTTTTATTGATGACTTTCTATTAAATATAAATGAATATAATAATATTAAGATTATTATTGTAATAGCAATAACGCTTAGTGTAGCAAGAGATACTCCAATAAATAAACTATGAGTTGAAATATGATATAGTGATAGAACTAATCCAAATACTTCAAATATAAATATAAATGCTATTACAGCAAATATAAATAATGTAAAGAATTTAATAAATAATAACATTACTTTTACCATAGCATTTAAAAAGTTATATTCTGAATGTTTTGGATCTCTTATGATGATTTTTTTATCATTTACTAATTCCTGTTTATTAGAAGATGATGTATCTTCTTGAGAGTTGTTTTCTGTATTATTTTCTACAATTTCATAGTAGTCTAAATATCTTATTTTAAATATATGTGCAATTATAATTATTGAAAATATTAAGCACATGAATATATATATTCCTTTTAATATTCCATATATTATATAATAAAAATTTCCATGGGCAAAGGCAAATATGCTTCCAACAACTGATGACATTATGCCCCCAAGAATTATGCAAATAAGTAGTAAAGATAATATAACAACAGATTGCTCAACTAAACATTTTACTTTATTTTTAAATGATAAAGATATGAATAGTTTTACTGTTTTAGTAATATATTCTAGAAAATTATTTACATAATTATTTATTTTATTCTTACTTTCTTGTTCTTCATGTACCTCACTTATATTTTGGTTTAGTAATTCATCTATATTTAAATTGAACATTTTACATAGCTGAAGTACTTTATCCATTTCTGGATATGCAGCAGATGACTCCCATTTAGAGACACTCTGTCTTGACACTCCTAATTTATCTGCAAGTTGTTCTTGAGATAAATTATTTTCTTTTCTTATTTTTTTAAGATTATCTGCAAAATTTGATTTCATAATCTTTCTCCTTTCATGTAGCAATCATATAAAATAAACTGGTTGCGTTCTACCAACTTTCGGTTGTTTTTTGTACATTTTAGGTTGCATTTACTAATATTTTAGCATATTATTATAAAAATAAGAAAAAAACAACTACATTTAGTTGCCTGATATCTAATTATTTTTTATTTTTCTTTTAATATTTGTATGAGTCATTGATAGTTTTATTTTTTCTCCAGATTCTGGTGCAACATATTCCATTCTTTTAGAAAATAAGCCTTCTACTTTATATTCATCTTCTCCATGTTTTGCATAAGCAAGTATAGTTTCAGGTAGCACTTCATAAGTTTCTCCTCTTCTTTCTAGTGCTGCTAGAAATTTTATATTTGCAGGTTTTTCAGATAGTTTTGAAAGTACTAAATCGCTTACTTCTAATAAACTTAATTCTTCGGAAAATGATTTAACCTCATTAATTGCTTCTTCATTTAAATATATGATTTTATTACCTGGATGAGGCGTAGCCATGATTTGAACTATAGGATCTCCTCTAAATAATATTTCTTTATCGTTTTTTTGATCCATTAAAACATCTCCTTTCATAAATAGTTATTATAACATAATTATTTTTTGTAAGAAATTTATTTTTATGATAATTCATATATTTTATATTTTTTATAGTCTATATCTATTTTTGATGATAAATAATTAAAAAGCAAAGTTATATTTTCTTTTGATGGATTTGAAACACAATCATTAAAAATTTCAAAGAAAGAAGAATCATATTCATATATATTATCTAATGAATTATCAAGTTTATTAATATTACAATATAAATTACGTATTTTTTCTAATGCTATATAGTATAGTGACAAATAGTCCTTTTCATTTGTATCTTTTACAATAATCTTTTCAATTAAACTATGTATTATTGTACTAGAATATTTAACATTATTTTTTCGTGCATGAAAATTATTTTTAATTGTTTGCTTTCTTTTTAATTTACCTAAAAGAACATTAAATTCATCTTCTTTATATTTTTCTAATAAAGAGATATATAAATTTCTAAATTCAATATCAGGTAATTTAACACAATAATATTTTTCAGAATAGTCGCTATTTTCATATAACTTTTTTATTTTATTTACTGGTAATTTTGAATAACCATTTTGTATATGATATTCTTTTCTAATTTCTTCTAAGAAGTTGTAGTAAATATAATTAAAATATGGTGATGTTTTATCTGTACTGAAAAAAGTTTTTTTTAACTCTGAGAAACTTGTTGAATAGAATTTATTTTGTTTTTTCTTTCTTGGATATTCATTGTTTTCTAAAACTAAATCTTTTAAATTTTCTATAGTCTTATGTTTATCATAGATTACTTTTCCATTAGTAAATATTGATTCTAATGAACGATCAAAGTTACTTGGAAGTTCTTCTATTTTTTTCGCTAAATCATAAACATTTTTTTCAAAATATTCTATTTTTTTATTATCTACATAAGTAACACCTTTATAATTACTTTCATCGTTTGTTATAATTAATAAATCTATATCAGAATCTTTAGTATCTGTTTTATAATTTGAACTACCATAAAATATTATTCCTAATATTTCTTTTCTATTTAAATAGTCTTGTTCGTCTAAAAATTTGTAAATTATATCTATTGTATTAATATGAACCACCCACTTTTTTCATTTATTCTAACATAGTTTTATTAAAAAAATATATATAAAAAGTTTATAGACAATTTATTAGTTTTTATTTTAAATACAAATAAAAGACTATTAGCTAGTCTTTTATGATTTCTGTCATCATAAATGTTGTGTTTTAATCTAGTCTTATCGTAATACCATTTAAGATGACATAGAACTAAAACTTGTGGATATAGTTTAGATTGTAATTATTTGTTTTAATACCATTTAAGATGACATAGAACTAAAACCTAAGATGTTTATGCATATTTAATTATTGTGTTTTAATACCATTTAAGATGACATAGAACTAAAACCCTAATAACGAAGTTTTTTCTCAATGTATTGTTTTAATACCATTTAAGATGACATAGAACTAAAACTGATGCTAAAGTATATACAAGAGGATATGCGTTTTAATACCATTTAAGATGACATAGAACTAAAACCATCAATAGTGTCAAAATCTCTTACGTTATGTTTTAATACCATTTAAGATGACATAGAACTAAAACTATAAGTTATTAAGTAAAAGTTTAGCAAGTGTTTTAATACCATTTAAGATGACATAGAACTAAAACCTGCGAGGCAATGTATTTAACACCTGCTCGGTTTTAATACCATTTAAGATGACATAGAACTAAAACTCAAATTATAACAGATTTTAATTTAACGACGTTTTAATACCATTTAAGATGACATAGAACTAAAACTACTGGATAAAGAATATCTAGCTTATCAATGTTTTAATACCATTTAAGATGACATAGAACTAAAACAAAAAATCCCTTTTTAAAATTACAATTCTTGTTTTAATACCATTTAAGATGACATAGAACTAAAACTACGTGTAAGAATCTATTGTAATATAAATGTGTTTTAATACCATTTAAGATGACATAGAACTAAAACTGATGAAGATGACACTGAAACTCTAGCATTGTTTTAATACCATTTAAGATGACATAGAACTAAAACACACTAAAGCGCCTTATCTTGTAAATGATTGTTTTAATACCATTTAAGATGACATAGAACTAAAACCTCAAATAGTTTTAATTCTACTACTACAATAATAGAGATATGTAGTTCTTAAATGATAAATTCTATTTCATCTATATTCACATTATATCATAGTTTCATCTAAACTTTTATCTATAATTACTATTTTTTCATAATCATTTATATAATCATATTTAGTTGATTCTATCATTATTAATTTTATAGAATTATAAGTCGCGTATTTATAAAATTCTAATAATTCTTCTTTTGTTAAATATTGTTTTAAATTCATAAAACATAATATTTTATTTGTATTCAATGCAACCTCTAAATCTATTATTAAAAATAAATTATCTAATAAATCATCTTTTTGATTTATTTTTAATTTAAACATTTTTATTATGTTTTCGATTCCTTCATCAATTGAAACTGATATTGGTAATTCTGATTTAGATAATTCTTTATCAATTAATTTGCATAATTTAGAATATACCTTTAAAATATTTTCACTATCATATTGTTCAATATTAGACAAAATATATTTAGTTATATCTGCAGAATATTTTTTCGAATCAAATCCAAAGTCAAAATACTCAAAAAACATTCTAATTTTATTAGTTAATTTTACTTCATTATTATTTTTATCGAAACAATCTAATTCTTCTGATAAATCGCCATTACATATTAAATAAAATAAATATACTATTCTATATAAGTACTTTTTATTATGTATTTCTAATGAGTAAATATTTGATATTTCAAAATCAATTACTGAATCAATAAAATCTATTTTTATCTTCATAATACTATTAATCTTTCTTCACTATTTATTATTTTACTATTACTTGATCCTGTTATGAATTCTATTTGTGAATATTGTTTTTCTGTTATATTCATAACTTGAATTATACCTTTTTTTGGTGCTTTTTTTCTTATCCTATCTACTAGTGCTGTTGATTGCTGAGAGTTTAATACAATTTTTGAATAAACTGATTCTTGCATCATAATAAATCCTTCATTTATTAAAAACTTTCTAAACATAAGATATGCCCTTTTATCTTTTGAATATACATTTGGTAAATCAAAGAATACAATTGTTCTCATAACTCTATCCCTCATAATATACAAATTCCTTATAATTTTCAGAATTATTAACAGAATCTAGAGTGTTTTTCACATACATTTTTATTATATCTTTTAAAGTATAGTTTTTACCTTGATATTTAAATGTACCATTTAGAATATTAACTATATCTAATTTATATTCTGTATCAAGTTTTCTTTCTTGATTATAATAAACAAAATTATCAATTACTATTCTAAATGATTCCATTAAATCACATGTTAAATTAAACTCGTTAAATTCATTTTTGTGATGAATTCCAAGTTGAGTTAAATAACCATTGTTTATTATTTCTTTGTTTATAGCAGATAGTAATATTGCATATCCATAGTTTAGGGCTGCATTTATTTGATCATCTGAATTTCTAACAAAACTATTTCCGTATAGAGCATTAAAATATACTTTTGCTGCATGTCCTTCTCTATTTGTTTTATCTCCATCAACAACTTCATCAATATAACTTAAAACTAATTTATATTTATCTGACTTTGTTTTCTTTAATAATAAAGCTTGATTCATAATTTTATTTTTAACAATTTCAGACCAAATTTTGTCTTTGTCTGTTGTCTTCCATTTTATTTGTTCTTTAATCATTTTACTTGTATTATGTTTAGAATAATAAGGCACTATTTCTCCAAATGGATTATGTTTTTCATCACAAAATATGATATTTATTTTGTTATCTGCAAGTTCTTTTAATAAATATGCAGAAATAGATACTGATATAGAATCTACTATTACTGTATCTATTTCTGAAAGATGAATATACTTCTCGTCATTTTCTTGTTTTACTACAAGGAATCTATTTTTATAACTTATTTTAGATTGTCTTGTAATAACTACTGTCCTAAAACTCATATCTTGACTCTCTTATTCCAGTTATAGATTTTGAAATAACTGTAGCATGATCGACTATTCGACCATTTTTCTTTCCAAAAGCTGAAGAATATTTTGAATTTAAAAATTTAAAGTTAGCATTAGTACTATTACATTTTAATAAGTTCATTAATTGCTTAATAATATTTTCTTTTTCTTCTAAATTTAATTCTGAATAGTTTTTATAATTAACAATATTTTTTAATTCATCAACTAGATTATCATATAACTTATATTTATTTTCTACTTTGTCTACAATATAAGTAATTATTTCTTCTAGTTTTCTTTCGTAATCTTCTATATCTAACTTATATTTGTTATCATAAAGTTTTTTTAATGCATATTTATGTTCTTTCATAAAGTTCTTATCGAAATTAAATTCAATAGCATTACATACTTCTACTTTGTCTGTTGCTCCTACTAAAGAACATATTTGACCATCCCAATCAAATGTTGAATAGAATGGTATTTTTTTACTATCTAATTCAAAAGTGTCATTATCTGATAAATTTAATAATTTCTTATAATATGTATTAACTATATTATCTGACTTACCAATTAAATATATTGGAAAACCTACTAATTTTTGCGTTTCTTTTCCTTTTTTGTTTATTTTAGCAAGTAATGCATAAGCTGGATTTAAACTTGTATATGCTCCATATAACTCAGTTGGCATATTTGCTTTTAATTGTACTCCTGCTCCTCCTTTTTTATTTTTTGTTTGATTATATAATTCTCCCGATTTGAATTCAACTTTCTTGCTAACTAGTATATCATTTCTATAAAGAGTATCTTCTACTCTTTTATTAAATTCATGAGCATCAAATAATATTTCTCCAGTTTCTTTATCACTGAAATTTTCTGATATTTTAAGAACAATATCACTTACTCTTTCATCCAAACTATTGATTACATATCCATATTTTAAATCTTTACTATCAATTTCTTCACTGTTGTAAATATATCTGCTCATTTCTTTTACCATATCAAAGTTTATTTTTCTCTTCATAAATCTTTCTTTATATTCACCAATAACAGCAGCTAAATATGCATCGTGTGCATGATGATAATCATTAATATCTCTAAATTTAAACAAATCATATCTTTCACGATAATCATGAGATAAATCTGCTTTTAAATATATAATATTAGAGCCTTTATGGTAATTTTTCAAAATATTAGCAACATGTTTTGTAATTTGTCTAGTTTCAACTAACTGTCTATTAATAAACCCTTCAATATCTTCATCACTATATTTTTCTCTTATTAAATTATGAAGTTTTTTGGCAGATATTAGCCCATTATCTTTTAAATGTTTCCACCATTTTTTTTGATGTTCTGTTCTATATTGTCTTGGTAAAACGTAATTTGCTTTTTTATCTTGATTACATTTTCTAAAAACTAATGCTTTATTGTCTATTGAATCATCTTTTATTAAAGTTCTTGGAATAATATGATCTACTTCATATAAAGATTGATTTTCAATATCTTCTATATTTAATGGTTCTCCTGAATATAGACATTTTCCTTCTTGTATAAAATATAAGAATAATTTTTGACTTGTTATTTCATGTGAATCTAATTCATGTTTTAGTTTTTTATAATTTTCTATTGAATCTTTACATCCTTCATATAACTTTTTAATATAATCTTTTCTTGTATCTTTTCTTACTTTTTCATCATCACTTCTAGCCATTTCTATAACTATATTTTTAGGTTCATATCCAATATATGAAACAAGTTCTTCTACTACTTTTAATGATTGATATATTCCTCTTTTTGTAGATGGAGAAGTTGCTAATTCTTCTACTATCGAATAATCTAATTTAGTATTTTCCTTAATATTATTAGATTCTTGAATCATCTTTTGAAAATTATATTTATCATTATTAATAATCTGCATGAAGTTTTCATCAGTTTCTTCCATTAAATCTAATATTGATTTATAAAGTTCTGTTTCTTTATCTTTATAATATTTTGTAGTTAATAATTTTCTTGATAGGCTACCCCAACCTGTATATTTCTTATTTATTATTTTTTTAATTTGATTTTCATTTAATTCTTTATAAGTATTTCTTATTTTATTTTCTAGAATATCTTTATCTTCAAATATAGTAATCCACTCAATAATTTTTTCTGCATCATCTATTGTATAATTTGTATTTTCAAATATTCCATTATCACCAAAGAAGTCAATATAAGACTGCATATTATTCGCAAATTTTTTATCTGCAGAATATCCTGTAATTTTTAAGTCACCATTATCCATATTGTATTCTCCAGAAGCAATCAAATAATTTTTAAACTTCTTTTCTGTAATTGTTCCTGTTGTTTTCATGAATAATTCTTTTATTAACTCTTGTTGGAATTTTAATTCTAATTTTCTATCATTTATTCTAATTTGCTTTAATTCATTTATTACTTTAAACTTAGAATATAAAATAGAGTTATTAGCAAGAGCATATTCATTTAATAAATATGTACAATGAGACATCATTCTTCTAATGAATTCTTCTGCTGTTTTTTCTTTATTTACTATTTCATCAAAATTATATGGTGTAATTTTTACATTATCTATTTTTCTTTCTAACCAAACATTATTACCATTTTTACCTAATGGTCCAACATAATATGGTATTCTAAATTCTAATAGTTTTACTATTTTATATGTTTTATTATCTTTTACTTTATCTAATAAAAACGGATAATATTTACCTTGATTTTCAATTATTTTTATTAATTCTATTTTATTTAATTGATATGGATATTTACCATTATCTGTTGTTGTTATTCTTGGTAAGAATTCTCCATTTTCTATTCTTTCCTTTACATCTAAACTATATTTATCAATTAAATCTTGTTCTATAAGAGTTTCTTCATGAGCAAATAAATCTTCTAATAGTTTATTTACTTCTTTTTTAAATGCATCATAGTCTATTTTATTTGTTATATATTTTTCATATAAGCATGCATCTTTTCCAGTTCTAAATAGTTTATTATATATTTTTCTATTATTTCTAAATAGTTCTTTTATAAAATTTAAATCTTCTTTATGTTGATTATAATATCTTACCATTAACGAAGAAATACTTGCATTTTGTTCTCCTTTAAATAGTCTTTTTAAAAATACTGAATCATATATCTGCTTCAAAATATCTAATATTTCTATTTTATCTTCTAAAGCATTTTGATATGTATCATATTTATCATCATAATCTGTTCCATTAAAACTTATTTCTAATTTATCATCATTTTCAATCATTAACATTTTATAAAGATTTACTTTATTTCCTACCATTAGTTTTCCGAATTCATTAGCAAAGTTTTTATTTGTAATATCTTCTAAATCAGTTTTTAATAATACTTTAATATCATTTTTTGATTTTTCTAGCATATCTTTTTCTATTTTATTAAAATCTAACATTTCTTCATATTCATCTGGTATTTGTAAATCTTGTACATTTTCTAAAAGTGATTGAAATAATTCTTTTAATTTCTCTATAATATTTAAATTTTTTACATTAAAATTTGCTCCTTGAAATAAGAAATTACCCCTATATTTTATAATATGATGAATTGCAAGATATACAAGTCTTATATCTTTCTTTTCAGGATTATTTATTAATTCATCTCTTAAATGATAAATAGTTTTATATTTATTTTGATAATCTTTTAGTTCTCTTTTTTCTTCTTTTGTTAGTATTATTGTTTTATTATTTTTATCTTTTTCTACATACTTTGTTTCTTGTAACTTTTGATAGAAATCTTTATCTATTTTATTAATTTCTTCACTAAATTCATCTTGAAGTAATTTTATTCTTTCTCTTCTTCTATCATATCTTCTTCTAGTACTTCTTGCAGTTCTTCTTGCTTCTGCAGTTGTTGCATCTTCAAATAATCTAACTCCCCAAAGTGCTTTATTACCTTTACGCATTACTTTTTGATTATCAGCTTCTACTACACTCCAACCCACCGAAGTTGTTCCAATATCCAAACCAATACTATATTCTTTTTTTGCTGCCATTGACTTACCTCCTACAATATGGTATTATCATATTATCTTAATACCATTTAAGATGACATAGAGAGTTAAAATAAAGGTTTTACCCTAAATGCTCATTTATTTGAGAGACTGCATAGGCAGTCGCTTTTTTTTGCAAGAAAACTAATACAATTATTCTTGTATTAGTTTTCTTTTTCTCTCCACATCCTTACCTATGTCTTCATTATAACATGGTAACTATTACTCTTCAATTACATTTTTATCAACCTTTATAGTACTTAAAATATTTACTTTTAAGAATTTATCGTAGAACAAATCTTTTTTTAATAGAAATTTTATTATACTTATTAAATAAACTATAAATAAAATAATTAGTGCTAGTATAAATAATATTATTTTTATGCTACCATTAATATTTAATATATTAAATAAATAGAATATAATTTTAGGAAGTTCTATATAATATAAACATATAATTACTTGTCTTAAAAATATTCTTAATATTCTTTTATTTGCAACATCATACTTTATATTAACAAAGCTCATTCCTAAGGTTTTATTATTTATAGTTGGTATTATGACAAAGTAAATTATTAATATTATGTAATTTATTATTTTATTATTTATAAATATATTTATGAAAGTTATTAATACTATATA
>OLHE01000689.1_pt1 | contig 25515 bp, 30 predicted proteins | sample 1605821 | NCBI WGS metagenome assembly OLHE01 (sample SAMN03283250) | human gut metagenome | biome: human-associated habitat; material: feces | host: Homo sapiens | place: USA | collected 2013
AATTATTAATAATGAAATGAATCAAGGAATTCATCAAACAAGAATCAACGGTTTAAAAAAAGCAATAGGTAAATATATTTTATTTTTAGATCAAGATGATGAAATTAGTGATTTTTTTATTAAAAGTCAATTAGAACATATTGGAAATGCAGATTTATGTATCGCTAATGGCATTATGGAATCAGAAAATGGGAAATGTTTGATTTATAAAAATCAAAAATCACAAGATTATTTAAAGAAACAAATTGGTTTTATTAAAGTAAGAGACTTAATTGTTTCACCAGGTCATTGTTTGATTAAAAAAACAAGTATACCAGAATATTGGACAAAGCATGTCATGTCTGTTAATTCGGCAGATGATTACTTTTTATGGCTTTTGATGATTGAAAATAAATGTCAATTTAATGTGAATTATGATGTATTATATACCCATAAGTATACTGGAGAAAATGTTTCAGGGAGTATAGACCAAGTGCATAAGTCTAACATAGAAATGGTTGATTTATTAAAAGAATATTGTCATAATGTCAATGTTGATTTATTGAAAAGAACTATTACATATAAATATGATATGAAAAAACAAGGGAAATTAGTTCCATCAATAAAAAATATAGATTTATTTTTATATAATACAATCTATCAATTATTATGGAAAGGTATGTAAAATATGAAAAATGTATTTATTATAGGGAGTAAAGGAATACCTGCTAATTATGGTGGCTTTGAAACCTTTGTCGAATATTTAACAAAGTATAAGGTCAGTGATGATATTAAGTATCATGTAGCTTGTTTGTCTGATCATGAAGAAGAATTTGAACATAATCAAGCAAGATGTTTTAAAGTACAAGTGCCTAATATTGGACCAGCAAAAGCAGTTTATTATGATATTGCAGCTTTAAAAGCAGTTTATCAATATGTTGTTGATCATAACATTGAAGAGGGGATTGTTTATATTTTAGCTTGTCGTATTGGTCCATTTTTAAAGAAATATGTTAAAATGTTTCATACTAAAAATATTCAAGTTTTTGTTAATCCTGACGGTCATGAATTTAAAAGAGCTAAATGGAATTGGTTTATTAGACAATATTGGAAATTATCTGAAAGATTGATGATTAAAAATGCAGATTATGTCGTTTGTGATTCACAAAATATTGAAAAGTATATTCAAGAAGATTACAAAAAGTATCAACCCCAAACAACATTTATCGCTTATGGAGCAGATGTTGTTGATAACAGTGATGAAGAAAAATTTGAAGTATGGGCTAAGGAACATGAGGTTTCAAAAAATGAATATTATTTAATTGTTGGACGTTTTGTTCCTGAAAATAATTATGAAACAATGATTAGAGAATTCATGAGTTCAAATACAAAAAAAGATTTAGTGATTGTTACTGGATATCAAGAAAGTAAGTTGTATCATATTTTAAATAACAAGTATCATTTTGAAAATGATTCAAGAATTAAGTTTGTAGGAACGATTTATGACGATGCTTTATTAAAAAGTGTAAGAAAGAATGCTTTTGCTTATTTACATGGTCACGAAGTAGGGGGAACAAATCCATCTTTATTAGAAGCTTTAGGCTCTACTTCTTTAAATCTTTTATTAAATGTTGGCTTTAATCAAGAAGTAGGTTTAGATTCATGTATTTATTGGGGTAAAGAAAAGAATAATTTAAAACATCTTATAGAACATGTTGAAACATTTGATCAAGATTATATTGATACTTTAGGAAAAGCAGCTAAAGAAAGAATAAACAATGATTATAGTTGGGCTAAAATTATATCTGAGTATGAAAATTTGTTCTTAAGAAAAAAAGATTTGTAGATAATTGTAATTTGTTATATAGTAATAAAGAAAAGAAATGAAAATTTCGTGGAGGAACAATTATGATAAAGAAAATAATGGCTGTATTAATGACATTTGTTTTATCGATGTCATTAGTAGGATGTAGTAATGATTCGAGTGATAAAAAAACAACACCTAAAAAGACAACTACATCAAGCAGTATTAAAATCAAAGATGTAAGTGATTTTCAAGAATTTGATGGTATGATTAAATATTTTACAATGGACGAAAAAAAAATTGCTATTCCTGAAACAGTTGGTGAATATGCAAATTACTTATCACAAGTAGGAACTGTTACATTAAATGATACAGGTGATAAAGTAGAAGATGTTGAATTAGAAGGTAATGGTATTTCATCAATGGCTGCCTATTTAAATGTTGAATTAGATAGTGGGGATGAAGCTCATTTCTATTTAAGATATGAAAATCCAACTAAAAAAACAATTAGTGTTGCTGAAGCATCTGTAACATTTATTGAAGTAAAATATGATGAATACGCTGAAGAAGAATACGATAAAGCAGCTAAAGATGTTGTTGTAGAAACAAGTGAAGGATCGTTAGCTTTAAATAATAAAGTAAAATATGCACAAGTTAAAAAGGTTTTAGGTGAACCAAACCAAGAAACGGATGGTAGATTCCATTATACAGACGATGCAGGATATAAATATATGTTTGATTGCTGTAACGAAAATAGAAATGGAATTTTTAGGGGATTTAGTATTGAATATCCAAGTAAATAATAAAAATATCTGCTTTTTATAAGCAGCTATTTTTATATAACAATAACTTATTTAAAAAAGGAACATTAATAATGGCGCAATTAAAACAAATGATAAATAAGAATAAATTTTATATTATAGGAACATTGATTCTCTTTCTATTTTTATTTTATTGTTCAACAAAATTATGTATGAATGTAGCACCAGATGAATATATGAGATATGATATCCCCTTATTTATTTACAATCATTCATATTTACCTAAAGGTGATGAAAAAGAAATATTAAATGCAATATGGGGATTTTCTTATGGATTTACACCTTATCTTCCTTCAATAATTAGTTTTTTCTTTATGAAAATAGCTTCTATCTTTACAACTGCTCCAGTACATTTATTGATTGCGGCAAGACTAACAAGTGTTCTTGCGGGGGCACTTACGTTTTTTGTATGTTGTAAAATTGGTGAAGAAATATTTAATCATAAGATGACAATATATCTTTTTGCTATTTTTGTTTCACTATTACCACAATTCATGTACTTATCTCTTTATTTAAATAATGATTCGTTTTCAATATTTACAACAGCACTTACTGTTTATGGTTGGATTAAGGGAATAAAAACAAATTGGAATTGTAAATGGTGTATTTTTTTAGGTGTTGCTATAGGACTATGTGCATTAACCTATTATAATGCATATGGATTTATATTATGTAGTATTATTGTATATTGTATGAGTAGTTATAAATTACATTTTACATTTAATGAGTTTTTAAAAAAAGGATTTCTAATAGCAATTGCTGCCTTAGTTGTTGGTGGATGGTTTTTTATTAGAAATGCAATGATCCATAATGGAGATTTTTTAGGAATGAATTCTATGTACGATTGTGGTGAAAAATATGCAATGCCAGGTTATCAATTATCACAAAGAGATACTTATCAAAATCAAGGAATTAGTGTGTTTTCTATGATTTTTGATACAAATTGGATAATAACAACTATAAAAAGTTTTATTTGTACCACAGGATATATGCAATATATGATTAGTGGAAAATGTTTTTATTTATATTTAATAATAATTTTGTTTGGTATGATTATGATGCTTATTGCTTTAAAAAGAAAATATCAATTCAAATTTAAATTTGAAAATTATTTTATAATATGTTTAATTTTATGTGTTTTGATTCCAATTATTTTATCAATAAAATATTCTTATTCTATAGATTATCAACCTCAAGGAAGGTATATTATGTCTATTTTAATTCCAATTGCTTTATTTATGAGTATTGGTTATGAATATTTTAGTGAATTTATTGAAAATAAAATACAAATAAAATCAAGATATATAGAGTTATCAATGATAGGGATCTATATTTTATTATTCGTTATTTGTTATTCAAATTATATAGCTGTTTGTTTCGGAAGTACAATAATTTAAATTGAAGGTGATTATGTGTTTGATTCAAAATTAAAGAAATTAGGTAAAAATGTTGTATTAGGATTTTTTGCTGCTATAACATTATTACTTACATTGTTATGTTTATTTAATAATGCGTATTTAAGTTGGGATGAGCATACAACAATCGTAGCTGATAAACCATTTTATTTATTATTATGGTTTGTTATAGTATTGTTTTTTGTTTATTTTGTTAGAAAACATTATAGAACACAGGATACTTATTATTTTAATAAAATATTTATTATATTAAGCTTGATATTATTGATTGTTGGTATTTTTATGATTTTCAAATTTGATTTTGTTCCTGTGGCTGATCAAGCATCTATTTTAGAAGCAGCAGCTGGATTAAAGAATGGCAATTATAGTTATTTTACACCAATGGGATATGTAGGAAAGTGTTCTAATCAAGCGGGAATTGTTGTTATTCTTTATTATTTATCATTTATCTTTGGAGAAAATAATTATCAAGCATTTCAAGTACTTAATATTATAGGGTTATTAGTTAGTTATTATTGTTTATGCAAAATATCACAAATTAGTTTTCATAATGATGAGTTAAAAAACTGGACACTTATTTTATTATTTATATTTTTCCCTTTAACATTTTATGTTGCATTTGTATATGGAAATATCTTTGGACATACTTTTTCATTACTTGCAATATTAGCGGGATACCAATATTTTGAAACAAGTAAAATAAAATATATAGTTTTATCGATTGTTTCAATTATTTTTGCAATGATGTTTAAATCTAATTATATGATTGTTTTTGTTGCAATGGTTATCTTTATTTTATTTGATATTATTTTAAATAAAAAATATACATCTATTATTTTATTGATTTTATTTGTACCTGCCTATTTTGCATCTTCAATGATTCCTAATACAATTATCAAAAATATTACAGGCATTGAACTTGGTAAAGGTATACCAATGATTGCATATGTAGAAATGGGATTACAAGATAGTGATGTGGCGCCAGGATGGTATAACGGCTACAATTGGAGCGTATATGAAAATAATAACGGAGATTATGATGTAGCAAATTCACAAGCAAAAAGCGATTTAGGTAATACGTTATCTTATTACATAACACACCCTGGAGAATTTATTAACTTTTTATATCGAAAGACAGTTTCACAATGGTGTAATCCTGATTTTCAAGGAACCTGGGTAACGAGGCATAGTAGTTTTTATATTCAAAGTGAGTTATGGTATCAAATATATAATGTCTATGAAACAGTTATTTTATTAGGAACATTAGCTTATATTTACTTTACTGGAAGACATATGAAATTACACAGATTATTGTTACCAACTATTTTTATTGGTGGATTTTTATTTCATTTATTTTGGGAAGCTAAATCACAATATACTATTACATATTTTGTTTTATTAATTCCTTATTGTGCAAAAGGTTTAATGGATATGACAAATGAAATGATTGATTCATTCCGCAATATAAGAATTGTTAGAAGTATACCTAAGAAAATTGGTATGATTATTAAAATGGATACTGTTAGATTTATAGTATTTATTACAGCTCTTGCTTCCATTATAAAGATAATCGCTTAAAGAAATCATTATGTATCTTATCTTTGGAACATTAACAACAGTTGTAAATATTGTTGTCTATTATTTATTTTCGAATGCTGTAGCATGGTTTTTATCGGTATTATTTGCCTATATTACAAATAGAAAATATGTGTTTAATAGTAGTAGTGCATAAATATTTAATGAAGCTTTATCATTCTTTAGTTCAAGATTAGCTACAGGGTTATTAGATATGTTTTTTATGTGCTTCTTTGTTAACTTTAATTTATACGATGTTTTATTTAAGATAGTCGAGAATGTTATAGTTGTTATTTTGAATTATATTTTAAGTAAATTAATCGTATTTAAAAATAAATAGAGATCCAACAATTTCGTTGGATTTTTATTTTAGAGTTTATAATGAAAATTATTAAAAATGTAAAGATTCCTTTTGTTATGGAAGGTGGAAATCGTATAGATGATACTCCTATTCATAAGGCACTTCGTGAGGCATTAGCCAACTGTTTAATCAATGCTGATTATTATGGCACAAGAGGCGTTGTTATAAAAAAAGATCAAGATAGAATTGTTTTTGAAAATCCTGGATATATAAGAACAGATAAAGAACAAATGAGAAGAGGGGGATCTGATTCTTGAAACAAAACACTCATGAAAATGTTTGATTTAATAAATATTGGGGAACGTTCAGGAAGTGGTGTTCCTAATATCTTTAATACGTGGAATGATCAAGGATGGAAAGAACCTGTTATTGAAGAAAGATTTGATCCTGATAGAACAACATTAACACTCGAATTTATAAAAAAAACAAGAAAGAAAACAAGCAAAGAAGATAAAATTGGTAATAAAACAAGAATAAATATGTTAAAAATAGAAAAATATCTTCAAGAAAATGGAGAATCAAAAACAAATACTATTGCTGAGCATTTAGGACTTAGCCTTGCTAGAACTAGAAAAATTCTTTCTCAAATGGATTCATTGGAAGCTATAGGGACAAATACAAATAGAAGATATAGGCTTAAAAACAACTCCAATTAACAGAGTTGTTTTTAAAAAAGCCTCCTTCCTAAACACAAGTAAAATCTCTATATATTAAACTGAGAACAATAAATGTGTTTTTAGGCTGTTTCTCAGATTCTCGTTTAATGTGTGTCGGTAGTGAAATATCTTTTTTTAAATTTTATTTGTATAGAGATTTCACTGTTATTTTATATGAAATAGGTTGATTTTTGCTTGTTTAGGGAAAATTAAAGAAATAGTGGGAAAATCGTTAAGAAATATGCTAAATATTCTATTGAAAGAGATAAATATCCAGGGATAAGGGTATCATTTTAAATAATAAAATAGTATAATATCACAAAATGAGGTGGAATCATGGAAACAGTTTTGGTAGAAAAAAAGAACATAAACGAGGTTGTTGAATTATTAAAACAAGATGAGGTTGTGGCTTTTCCTACCGAGACTGTTTTTGGCTTAGGTGTGAAGTTTGGAAATCTTTCGGCACTTGAAAAAATCTATGAAATTAAACATAGAAGTCATAGTAAAGCAATATCTTTGATGATCTATGATTCTCAAGATATAGAAAAATATGCTTATGTAAATACTAATGCTCAAAAATTGATTGATGAATTTATGCCGGGAATGATAACTCTTGTTTTAAAAAAGAAATCAATTTTATCAGATGATTTTACAGCGGGATTAGAAACGATAGGTATAAGAATACCTGATGATCCATTTGTATTAGAATTATTGAAAAGAGTAGGGCCAATGTTAGTAACAAGCGCTAATATTTCAGGTCAAGAGACACTTTTAAATGATTTAGATGTGTATCATGAATTTAATGGGAAACTAAAGATGATCGTCAAAGGAAAATGTCAAAATACTCTAGCAAGTACAGTGGTAAAAATTGATGATGATGTAACAATATTACGTCAAGGTTGTATTAGTGAAGAAAAAATCAGGGAGGTATTGAAGTGAAAATTGCAATGGCATGTGACCATGGTGGTCTCAGATTAAAAAATGTATTAAAAGAAGATTTAGAAAAAAATGGTTATGAAGTTGTAGATTTTGGTACATACACAGAAGAAAGCTGTGATTACCCAGATTATGCTTCTAAAGCAGCAAAAGCTGTTGCTGATGGAACGTGCGACAAGGGGGTTGTCGTATGTGGAACTGGAATTGGTGTCAGCATTACTGCCAATAAAGTAAACGGAATTCGTTGTTCATTATGTCATGATGTATTTAGTGCAAAAGCAACACGTCAACATAATGATTCAAACATGTTAGCAATGGGGCAACGTGTTATAGGGGAAGGCTTAGCTTTAGAAATCTTACATGCATGGCTTGAAAGCGAATATGAAGGCGGAAGACATGATGCAAGAATTCAAAAAATGATGGCTTTAGAAAAGGAGTAATAAATTATGAAAGATACACAATTATTTGAAAGTGTTGAAAGAGAATTAAATAGACAAAGAAATAACATTGAATTGATTGCTTCAGAAAACTTTGTTTCTGAAGAAGTATTACAATTAGCTGGATCAGTTCTTACAAATAAATATGCTGAAGGATATCCAGCAAAAAGATATTATGGGGGATGTCAATTTGTTGATGAAGTTGAAGAACTTGCAAGACAAAGAATTTGTGAAATCTATGGGGCAGAACATGCTAATGTTCAACCACATAGTGGGGCACAAGCAAATACTGCAGTTTATTTAGCTTTATTACAACATGGAGATAAAGTGTTAGGAATGTCACTTGCTGATGGGGGACATTTAACACATGGACATCCATTGAACTTTTCAGGAATTAACTATAAATTTTATAGCTATGGTGTTTCAAAAGAGACAGAAACAATTGATTATGAAGCTTACAAAAAACAAGTAGAAGAAATTAAACCAAAACTCGTTGTTGCTGGAGCAAGTGCTTATAGTAGAATTATTGATTTTGAATTTATGGCTAAAGTTGCTCATGATAATGGCGCATTATTTATGGTAGATATGGCTCATATCGCTGGACTTGTAGCTGCTGGCGTTCATCCATCACCATTTCCATATGCTGACATTGTGACAACAACAACACATAAAACATTAAGAGGGCCTCGTGGTGGTGTCATCATGTGTAAAAAGGAATTTGCTGCAGATATTGATCGTGCAGTTTTCCCAGGTATGCAAGGTGGACCATTAATGCATATTATCGCTGCTAAAGCACAATGTTTCTATGAAGTACAACAACCAGAATTTAAAGACTATGCAAAACAAATTATCAAAAATGCTAAAGCAATGGAAAAAGTCTTTAAAGAAGAAGGGTTCAGATTGGTTGCTGGAGGAACAGATAACCACTTATTACTTGTTGATGTTAAAGCAAGTTGTGGTATTTCTGGTAAAAAAGCACAACGTTTACTTGATGAAATCAATATTACAGCTAATAAAAATGCAATTCCTTTTGATACAGAAAAACCATTCAAAGCTTCAGGAATTCGTATTGGAACACCAGCAATGACAACAAAAGGATTCAAAGAAGAAGATTTTGAAGAAGTTGCTAGAATTATTGCTTATCGTTTAAAAAATGAAGAAACAGACGAAATTAAAGAAGAATGTTTAAAACGAGTAGCAAAACTTACTGAAAAGGTCACAATGTATTCAAATATTAAATATATCTAGGAGGCAAATATGTCAGTAACAATATTAGATCATGCTTTAATTCAACATAAATTAACAATTATGCGTGATAAAAATACATCAACTTATATTTTTAAACAAAACTTAGATGAAATTGCTAAACTTATGGCATTTGAAGTAACACGCAATGTTTCATTAAAAGATAAAGCAATTGAAACACCTGTTTGTCCAATGGTGGGAAAAGAAATGGATCAACAAATTATTCTTGCACCTATTTTACGTGCAGGAATTGGTTTAGTTGATGGTTTTAGAGATATTATTCCAACAGCTAAAGTTGGACATATTGGAATGGAAAGAGATGAAGAAACTTTAATTCCACGTGAATATTATGCTAAATTTCCAAAAGGTCTAGAAGATGCTTTAGTCATTGTTTTAGATCCAATGCTAGCAACTGGTGGAAGTGCTAATATGGCAATTGAAAATATTAAACAAAGAGGAGCAAGAAAAATCAAACTTGTTTGTTTAGTAGGAGCACCAGAAGGAGTTAAAGCGATTCAAGAAGCACATCCTGATGTTGATATTACACTTGCAGCATTAGATGAAAAATTAAATGAGCATGGTTATATTGTTCCTGGACTTGGAGATGCCGGAGATCGTTTGTTTGGAACAAATGAATAATAAAGAGAAGCTTTTTAAAGATTTGCTTTATGCATTGACGTTATCAGGTAAAATATTTGGAACTTTAATAGCTGGCGTCATATTGGGTTTATATTTGGATAGTATATTACTAACCAAACCTCTTCTGACGCTAGTATTTCTTGTTTTAGCGTTTATAGAAGTGATGAGAACATTATTAAAAGGTGGAAAATCATGAATGAAAAGTTAGTTTTTAAGAAATCATTTTTTATTTTTTTGATAGGTTTTATCGTTTTTTCAATTATTGGTTTGATGATGAAATCTATCAGTTATTCGCTAGGTTTTTTGCTTGGATATTTATTTAATCTTGCAATTTTTTATGTTATTATTATCACGTCTGATATGATATTGAACTTAAAAAGATCTACAAGTTTAATTATCTTATTAAATATAGTCAAACTTGCAATTTATGCGATTGGTTTTTTAATTGCTATTTTTATTCCAAAATGGTTTAATCTGATGGGTGTTCTTTTTGGATATATGGTCATTAAAATAACCATATATATTGTAAGTTATCAAATGAAGGGGGTGAAAGGGTGAGTAACTTCTTAGATTCTTTACAGGTAGAATTAATCTTTTCATTGATTATTATGGTGGTGATGGCTATTTTCTTTATTTATGCCGGAAAAAAATTTGCAACTGCTGATCCAACAGCAAGACCTAAAGGTGTTGTTTTAGTTGTTGAAACAGGTGTTAAAATGATTTACGACTATTTAAAAAGTATCATGCCAAAGAAATTTGAAAAGAACTATTATCCATACTTTGCAATGCTCTTTGCATATTTGATCATTGCTAACTTAAGTGGATTATTAGGATTTGAAGCACCAACTTCAAATTATTCTATTACTCTTGCATTAACAACAATTACATTCTGTTTAATTCAGTTTAATGCAATCAAAAAACAAGGATTATTATCTTACATTTGGGGTGCTGTATGGCCACCAACAAACTTATTAAGTATTCTTTCGCCATTGATTTCGTTATCAATGCGTTTATTTGGGAATATTTTAAGTGGATCGATCCTTATGTATTTAGTTTATCAATTAACAGGTTACATTTCAGGGTTATTGATCAACTTTAACTTTTTAGGACCAGTGATTGCTCCTTGGCTACATTGTTATTTTGATGTCTTTGCGGGATGCATTCAAACATTGGTATTCGTTACATTATCATCTATCTTGATAATGATGGAAAATCCAGATTAAGTTCTTTACTAGCTTGCTAGTTAAGATATAAATGAAAAATGAACTATTTTTTAGGAGGAAAAAAATTATGGTAAAAGGTTTAATTGCTATTGCAGCAGGTCTTGCTGTATGTGCAGGTTTAGGAACAGGGATTGGTGAAGGGATTGCTGCTAGTAAAGCTGTAGAAGCTGTTGGTAGAAACCCAGAAGCTGAAGGTAAAATCCGTACTATGATGATCTTAGGGATTGCCTTATCAGAAACAGTTGCCATCTATGGTTTATTAGTTTCTTTAATCTTATTATTCGTATATTAATAATTGAAAATCTGACAAAGGAGGAATAAAGATGCCAGATATAGCAGGAAAATTATTCCCTAATCTTACAACACTGATTGTTCAATTATTATCTACAGGAGTTTTGTTACTTATTTTTAAGAAGTTTTTATGGAAAAATGTCATGGAATATTTTGCTAAAAGAGCAGATTACATAGAATCTACAATCAATGAGGCAAAAGAAATGAACGAAAAAGCTTCTACAAATTTAGAAACAGCTGAAAAAGAAGCACGTGAAGCTGCCAGCAAATATCGTGAAATTCTTGATCAAGCAAAAGATGATGGTCAAAAAGTGAAACAACAAATTATTGACCAAGCAAACGAAGAAGCAAGAGCTAAAATTGAACAAGCACAAAAAGAAATTGAAACAGAAAAGAAACAAGCTCAAGCAGATATGAAACAAGAAATTGTGGATGTTGCTATTGAGGTTGCAACTAAAGTGATGAACAAAGAAATGAATGAAGAAATCAACAAAGGATTAGTAGAAGAATTTGTTGATGATGTGGTTAACTAATGAGTGTTGTTGGCGATAGATATGCTGAATCTTTATTTGATTTAGCGAAAGAAGAAAATAAAGTCACTCAATATCTTGATGACATCAAATTAGTTGGTGAGGTTCTAGATAGTGATCCTCAAATTGTTCAATTCTTTAATCACGTTCTTATTGAAAATGATAAAAAGATTCAATTATTGGATCAATCATTTAAAGGGAATGTTGATCAATATGTTTTAAATTTCTTAAAACTATTAGTGCAATCAAGAAGAATTCGTTATATTGATGATATTGTTAAATCTTATATTAATTTATCAAATCAATATTTAGGTATAGAAGAAGGTATGATCTATACACCTTATGAATTAACTGATCAACAAATTCAAGATATAGAAAAAGCAATCAGTCAAAAAGAAAACAAAAAGGTTACTTTAAAAGTATCTATTGATCCATCATTATTAGGTGGTATTAAAGTTCAAATTGCTAACCGTATTTATGATGGAACAATTAAAAATAAAGTAGAAATGCTTAAAAAAGAACTATTAAGAAAGTAGGTGGAAATAGTGGGGCTTAGACCAAATGAAATTAGTGCTTTAATTAAAGAACAAATTAAGCATTATGACGATATCATTGAACAAAAAGATGTCGGAACAGTCGTGACTGTTGGTGATGGTGTAAGTGTTATTCATGGGTTAGATAATGCCATGTTAGGTGAATTATTACTTTTCCCAAATGATGTTTACGGAATGGTCATGAACTTAGATGAAGATAGTGTAGGAGCCGTACTACTTGGATCTGAAAGTACGATTAAAGAAGGAGACGAAGTTAAACGTACTGGAAGAATTATTGAAGTCCCTGTCGGGGATGAAATGTTAGGAAGAGTTGTTAATCCATTAGGACAAGCAATCGATGGTCAAGGTGAAATCAATACTGGTAAAACTAAACCAATCGAACGTGTTGCTAGTGGTGTAATGACAAGAAAATCAGTTGATCAACCATTACAAACTGGTATTACATCAATTGATGCTATCATTCCTATCGGTAGAGGTCAACGTGAGTTAATTATCGGTGACCGTCAAACAGGTAAAACTGCAATTGCTATTGATACAATTTTAAACCAAAAAGGACAAAACATTTATTGTGTTTATGTTGCTATTGGACAAAAGAATTCAACGGTTGCACAAGTTGTTGAAAAATTACGTCAAGGTGGAGCAATGGATTATACATGTGTTGTTTCTGCCGGAGCGAGTGAACTTGCACCAATTCAATATATTGCACCATATGCTGGATGTGCAATTGCTGAACATTGGTTAGATGAAGGAAAAGATGTTTTAATTGTTTATGATGATTTATCTAAACATGCGGTAGCTTATCGTACAATGTCGTTATTATTAAAAAGACCACCAGGACGTGAAGCTTATCCAGGGGATGTCTTCTATTTACATTCAAGATTACTTGAACGTGCTTGCCGTTTAAATGAAGAAAATGGTGGAGGATCAATTACTGCTTTACCAATCATTGAAACACAAGCTGGGGATATTTCAGCATATATTCCAACAAACGTTATTTCAATTACTGATGGACAAATCTTCTTACAACAAGAATTGTTCAACTCTGGATTTAGACCAGCTGTAGATACAGGATTATCTGTATCACGTGTAGGTTCTACTGCACAAATTAAAGCGATGAAACAAGTATCTGGTTCATTAAAACTTGAACTTGCTCAATATGCAGAAATGCAAGCTTTCGCACAATTTGGTTCTGACTTAGATGCTGCTACTAAAGCAACATTAGATCATGGGGCAAAAGTACGTGAAGTATTAAAACAAGCACAATACTCACCACGTAGTGTGCCAACACAAGTCATTACTTTATTTGCATTAAAATATGGTTATACAAAACAAATAGCTGTAGAAAAAGTAAAAGAATTTATGGATGGTTTAGTAGAAAATATTCAAATGTCTCATCCTGAATTTATTACTGAAATAGAAACTCAAAAAGTGATTTCAAATGAATTAGAAGCGAAGATGAAAGAAGCAACAGGCGCTTATGTTGATCAATTCTTAAAAACACAAGGGGCTAACTAATGCCTGGATCAATGCAAGAAATTAAGCGTCGTATTAAATCCGTTGAATCTACTAAAAAGATTACAAAAGCAATGGAATTAGTTGCGACATCTAAACTTCGTAAAACAAGAAATCAACTTGATGAATTAAAACCTTATTATCAAGGTGTTAGACAAACATGTGCAGAAATTTTAGCTTCTAATAAAGGGTTAAAAGATTCTGCCTATCTCGCTGAAAATAAAGTAGATAAAGATGTTTATATTGTTATTTCTTCAAGTTTAGGATTATGTGGTGGATATAATGCCAATGTCTTTAAAGAAATTAGTCAACAAATTAAAGATGAAGATTATGTTTACTCAATTGGAAGTAAAGGAACAAATTATTTCCGTAGAACGCATCAAGGACCAATCAATACTGATTTTGCTTCATTAAATTCAACATTAGCTTTTGATGAAGTGACTAAATTAGTAAAAAGTGTCACAGATCTTTATATTAATAAAGAAGTGGGAAGTATAAAAATCATTTATACTGAATTTGTTAATAACTTAACATTTAAACCACGTACAGTAACACTTTTACCAATTGATACAAATGAGTTTGAAAATATTGAAATTACCAATAAATTCACTATTTTTGAACCAAGTCCTGAAGAAGTTTTAGATAGTTTAATACCAATGTATTTACAAGCTGTCGTTTATGGCTATCTTGTTGAAAGTGTGACAAGTGAAAATGCGTCACGTAGAACTTCAATGGAAAATGCTACAGATAACGCAGAAGAATTAACAGAACAATTATTATTAAAATACAATCAAGCTCGTCAAACAGCAATTACTAATGAAGTTAGTGAAATTGTTGCTGGAGCTAATGCGCAATAAGGAGGTCAATATGGCAAATATTGGGAAAATAATTAGTGCCCGTGGGCCAGTTATTGATATTGCATTTGCTAGCGAAGATAAATTACCTCGATTAAATACAGCAATTCGTATTCAAAATGGTGAAGAAGAATTAGTCGTAGAAGTTGCTCAACACATTGGAGATGATGCAGTAAGATGTATCGCCATGGGACCAACTGATGGGGTAGTAAGAGGAATGGATGCTGTTGATACAGGTCACCCAATTTCAGTTCCAGTAGGAAATGATACATTAGGACGTATGTTCAATGTTTTAGGTGAACCAATTGACGGTAAAGGTGAATTAGGAAATGATGTTCCACGTATGCCTATCCACAGATCTGCGCCAACTTATGCAGAACAAATGACAACTACAGAAATCTTTGAAACAGGAATTAAAGTTGTAGACTTAATTTGTCCTTTTATCAAAGGTGGTAAAATTGGGTTATTCGGTGGTGCCGGAGTAGGTAAAACAGTATTGATCCAAGAATTTATTAACAATATCGCAACACAACATGGTGGGTTATCAGTATTCGCCGGTGTTGGAGAACGTAGCCGTGAAGGTAACGATTTATACTATGAAATGAAAGAAAGTGGCGTTTTATCTAAAACATCACTTGTCTTTGGACAAATGAACGAACCACCAGGAGCACGTTTACGTGTTGCCTTAACTGGTTTAACAATGGCTGAACAATTCCGTGATGGACAAGGTCAAGACGTGTTATTATTCATTGATAACATCTTCCGTTTCACACAAGCAGGTTCAGAAGTTTCTGCCTTACTTGGACGTGTACCATCACAAGCAGGATATCAACCAACTCTAGCAACTGAAATGGGTGCTTTACAAGAACGTATTACATCAACTAAAAAAGGATCAATTACATCAGTACAAGCGGTCTATGTACCAGCCGATGACTTAACTGACCCTGCACCAGCAACAACATTTGCTCACTTAGATGCTAAAATCGTCTTGGATCGTTCAATCGCTGCTTTAGGTATTTACCCTGCAGTAGATCCACTTAACTCTTCATCAAGAGCCTTAGATCCATTAGTTGTAGGTAAAGATCATTATGAAGTAGCTCATGGTGTTCAACAAATCTTACAACGTTATCAAGAATTACAAGATATCATCGCAATTCTTGGGATGGATGAATTAGGTGATGAAGATAAATTAATCGTTGCACGTGCAAGACGTGTACGTAACTTCTTATCACAACCATTTACAGTAGCTAGTCAATTTACTGGTTTAGATGGAAAATATGTCCGTGTAGAAGATACTGTTCAAGGATTTAAAGAAATTCTTGAAGGTAAATGGGATCAATTACCTGAACAAGCATTCCATAATGTTGGTACTATTCAAGAAGCTGTAGAAAAGGCTAAACAAATCGAAAATGACTAAATTTAAGCTAAAAATCATTACACCTCAAGGTATTTACCAAGAAGTGGAAATTGATCAGATAAATCTTGATACAACTGCTGGACAAATAGGTATTTTAGCTCATCATATTCCACTAGCAAGTGGTGTGAAAGTGTCTCAAATGAATTATATTATTGATGGAAAAAGAACATATTTTTCTGTCGCAGGTGGTTTCATTTATGTAAATGAAACAGAAACAACTTTAATTGCTAATGCAATTGAATCACAAGAAGAAATTGATTTAGAAAGAGCACAAGAAGCAAAAAGAAGAGCTGAAGAAAGACTTAAAATACAAAACAATGAAATCGATATGTTAAGAGCACAAGCAGCTTTGCAACGTGCAATTACACGTATTCATGTCAAAGGTTTATAGAGAAGAACTTCCATTCTTCTCTTTTTTTTGTATAATAGTTTTAAGGAGAAAAAGGGAATATGAAAAAGAAGTTTATAGGAGTTATTGGGATTGTTATCGTGGTGATAGTGGGGGGTATTTATTATCTTACACGAGAAGAAAAAATTGAATTATCTTTAAAAAATAAAAAAGAGATTATTGTAGAATATGGAAATACAGTTCAATATTCATTTGATGATCTTATTCAAACAAAAGACATAGATAAAGATAAGTTGAAAGAAATAAAAACAGAAACAAAAATAACAGACAATCTAAAAAATGAAGATCAAAAAGATTATCCAGCAATTGGAAACTATACAATAAATATTAAATATCAAAATCAAAAACTAAAAAAGAAAGTGATTGTTAAAGATACTATAGCTCCTGTTTTTAATGAAATAAATGAAGTTTCATTTGAAGAAGGAACAGAAAATTATGATTTTAATCAAGAAATCAAAGCAACAGATTTAAGCAATATTGATTTACAATATGATTTATCTTCATTAGATATAAATAAAGCAGGGGATTATCAAATAAAAGTATTTGCGAAAGATAGTTCAGGAAATCAAGCAGAAAAAGAAATAACTGTACATGTAAAAGAAAAACCTAAACAAGAATTATCAGCAGCTAAGATTTATCATGGCGGAGGAAAAGTGATTTGTATTGATGCAGGACATCAAGCACGAGGAAATAGTTCATTAGAACCTAATGGACCAGGTTCATCGACAATGAAAGCAAAAGTGACAACAGGGGCAACAGGATGTGTAACGGGGAAAACAGAATCACAAATCAACTTAGAAGTGGCACTTAAATTACAAGAAGCTTTATCAAATCAAGGTTATACTGTGGTTATGTGTCGTACATCACAAAATGTCGATTTATCTAATGCTCAAAGAGCTCAAATGGCAAATGAGGCAAATGCAGATGCATTTATTCGTTTACATTGTGATTCAAGTGAATCATCTTCTTCTACAGGAACGTTGACACTTGCGCCTTCAACTTCTAATAGATATTGTGCAAGTATTGCAAGTCAATCACAATCACTTTCAAAAAGTATTGTGAATAATATTTGTAAGGCAACAGGTTCTAGAAATAGAGGAGTTTCAATTGTTGATAATATGACAGGTTTAAATTGGTCAAAAGTGCCTGTTACTATTGTAGAAATGGGATTTTTATCAAATCCAGGAGAAGATCGATTACTTTCAAGTGAGGATTATCAAAATAAAATTGTTCAAGGAATTGTAAATGGAATTGGCGAATATTTAAGTTAAGATTAGGAAAAGAGAAAAAGGAATGGAAAAAGTTACATTAGGAAGAACAGGAATTACAGTGAATCGTAATGGTTTTGGGGCATTACCAATTCAACGAGTAACTGGAGAAGATGCAATAACAATTTTAAGAAAGGCATATGGTCAAGGAATTCGTTTTTTTGATAGTGCAAGATGGTATAGTGATAGTGAAGAAAAGCTAGGAAATGCATTAAGCGATGTTAGAAAAGACATTTATATTGCAACGAAGACAGGATCTACTACAGTAGAAGGTTTTTGGAAAGACTTAGAAACAAGTTTAAATAATTTAAAAACAGATTATATTGATATTTATCAATTTCATAATCCTTCATTTTGCCCTAAACCAGGAGATGGTACAGGTTTATATGAAGCAATGTTAGAAGCAAAAGCTCAAGGAAAAATACATTTTATAGGTTTAACGAATCATCGTTTACCAGTAGCTATAGAAGCTTGTGAAAGTGGGTTATATGATACAATTCAATTCCCATTTAGTTATTTAGCAGATCAAAAAGATATTGATTTAGTAAATAGATGTAAAGAAAACAATATTGGGTTTATTTGTATGAAAGCTTTATCAGGTGGACTTATTAACCGTTCGGATGCTGCTTATGCATATTTAGCACAGTTTGATAATGTTTTACCAATTTGGGGAATTCAAAAAGAGAGTGAATTGGATGAATTTATTTCATATCAAACAAAAGCACCAGAACTTACTCAAGAAATTCAAGATTTAATTGCTCATGATCGAAAAGAATTAGCAGGAGATTTCTGTAGAGGATGTGGTTATTGTATGCCTTGTCCTAAAGGAATTCAAATCAATCAATGTGCTAGAATGTCTTTAATGTTAAGAAGAGCACCAGCAGCAAGTTGGCTTAATGATCATTGGCAAGCAGAGATGAAAAAAATTGAAGAATGCTTAAATTGTGGTAAATGTAAACAACATTGTCCATATCATTTAAATACTCCTGAATTATTAAAGAAAAATTATGAAGACTACAAAACATTTTTAAAATAAAAAAATAGGGTGTGCTACAAAATGTAGCGCATCCTATTTTAGTATAATCTACGACAATTATAAATATGTCGATAGAAATAACTTCCTGGAGCAACTGATGTTACTTTAACACACTGATCAGGATATTGACCCACTGTCCCAGATCCTTTACCAGAGGCATGAACCATATTACCATTACCAATATAAATTCCAATATGAGCGACACCACTTCCATAATTGAAAGTAATGACATCACCAATTTGTAAATTACTATAAGAAACAGCTTTACCACTACCAGCATATCCAGCAGCAGTTGTTCTACCTATTTTTACGCCTGCTTGATTATGTGCCCAATAAACAAGTCCAGAACAATCAAAATAATTTGGTCCACTTGCTCCCCAATAGTAGCGTTTACCTTGTTTAGATAAAGCATAGTTAGCAATACTTATTCCTAATGTTGTACTATCTTGAGATGGTTGAGAACCATTGTTAGTTGTATTATTATTCGAATTATTGTTTGAATTATTACCTGTATTGTTATTATTATTTGAATTAGAAGTTTGATTATTGTTACTGTTAGATGGTTTTGGTGTAGGAATCTGACTGACATGACCTACATCGTCTTTTTTAGATTGTTCATAGAATTCTGTTAATGAGGCATCAATTGCTTCACTACGACTTGCAGCAACATTTGCATCAACTTCAGTTGCAGCAATTTGTTTTCTTTGTTCTTCTAATAATGTTTCATATTGTACTTGAATAGCAGCTTGTTCTTTCTTTTGTTCTTCTAAAACAACTTTTGCGTTTTCTAAAGTAACTTTTTGATTTTCAATTTCCTTTTTCTTTTCTAACATTTGAGCAATTAAATCTTGATCACTTAAAGTAAGTGTGTTGAAACTATCTATTCTAGATAACATATCAGTAAAATTATCAGCCCCAAATATATAATTGATAAAAGTATTTTCATTCATATAAGACTGCATGACATACATACGATCTTTTATTTCTTGATTATCTTTATCTATATCTGCTTGGGTATTTTGTATAGATGTTTCAACATATTGAATTTCAGCTTCTTTAGATGAAATGTCAGAATTTAAAGAATTAAGTTTCTTTTGTACACTATCTAATGTTTGAGTTGTACTTGCTGCAGCACTTTTTTGATTTTCTAAATCTTTTTTTAACTTCTTATTTTTAGCTTTGAGATAGCTGTTGAATTCTTCGCATGTTTTTTTATTACTATTTGTTAGTTTTCCACTTGCACATAGTGACATATATTTTGCTTCATCTTTTGAAAAATCAATAGCTTCTACAGGTTTTATACAATAGCATGTTGATACAAGCATTGTAGATGCAACAAATCCTACAAAATATTTTTTAATTTTCAAACAAAACACCCCCTCATATTATTTATACATCACTTTCTAAAAAAAGTAAATAAAAGTTGTTTTTATACAAAATAAAAACCTTTAAGCTTATAAGCTTAAAGGTTTTAAGTCATGACTAATAAGGTCTAACTGCACAAGTAAATCTACTTACATTAGATGCAATCTTAACAACATCACCTGTTTGTGGTGCATGAATATATTGACCATTACCAATATAAATACCTACATGTCCACTTTTCCATAAGATATCTCCTGGTTGAGCTTGACTTAATGGAATAATTGCTCCAGATTGACCTTGGGATCCAGAATAGTGATCAAGTGAAACACCCGCTTGTGCATAACACCACATAACTAAACCAGAACAGTCAAATGAATTAGGTCCACTTGCTCCCCATACATAAGGACAACCTAATTTAGAATAAGCAGCAGCTACAACTGTAGAGCCATACTTATTTGTAGTAGGAACATTTGTAGATGGTCTAATAGTTGTAGAACCACTACTGCTACCTGATGAAGATTGTTGAGTAACAACGACTGATGATAAGAATGAATCTAATGAACTTTGAGTATCAGAAATTTTAGATTGTTCACTTTCAGCAGATGCTAAATCTTTTTGTTGTTTAGCTAATAGATCTTCATATTGAGTTTGTAAAGTATATTGTTCGTTTTGTTGAGAAACAATATTTGCTTTTACTGTTTCAATAGTTGCTTTTTGAGATTCAACTTGCTTCTTTTCATCAGCAATTTTTTCTACTAATTCTTTATCGAATTGAGTGATTTCATTGACACTATCAATTCTTGAAAAGAAATCAGAAAAGTTTGAAGCACCAAAAATAAATTCAATATAACTATTACTATTATTGTATGATTGCATAGCATACATACGTTCTTTAACTTCGTTTTCTTTAGCTGTGATACTTGCTTCTAATGATTTAATTGAACTTTCTAAATAGTTGATTTCTTGTTGCTTTTGTTCAATTTGGTTATTTAAATCAGCAATTTTAGAAACAACGTCATCTAATGAACTTTGAGTATCTGAAATTTTAGATTTAGATTCATCAATAGAACTTTGTAACTGATTGTTTTTCTTTTTTAAGTATGAATTAAATTGTTTACAAGTATTATAATTACTATTAGATAAACTTTTACTAGAACAAAGTTTCATATGTTTATCTTCTTGTCCTTCAAAGTTTACTGCATGAACTTGACTTGTAGAACAAAAAAAGGATACTAACAAAGTAAAACAAATCATGGAGATTAAACTCTTTTTCATAACTATAATTCCTCCCGTAGCTATTATCTTATTTTTTTAACCAAAAGTAAATATAAACAACGATAATAATAACATTTTTGACATTGTGACATATTTTATAATGAGGTGAAAAATTTTGGTAAAACATGGAATTGACGTTTCTAAATTTCAAGGGTTGATTGATTGGCAAGAAGTTAAAAAACATATTGATTTTGCAATCATTAGATGTGGGTATGGAAGTAATCTGGAAAGTCAAGATGATCCGTATTTTAAAAGAAATGCGGATGAATGTACACGTTTAAAAATCCCTTTTGGGGTTTATTTATATTCTTATGCAACCAATGAAAGAGAAGCTTTATCAGAGGCTGAACATGTATTAAGACTCGTAAAAGATTATCAAATGGCCTATCCTGTTTATTATGATTTAGAAGATAACAATACAACAGGAAGACAAAGTAATCAAACAATAGCGAATATTGCACAAACATTTGCTCAAAGACTTGAACAAGAAGGTTACTATGTAGGAATGTATGCATCATTGTTTTGGTTTAGAACTAAACTTACAAGTCCAATCTTTAATGAGTATACAAAATGGATTGCAAGATATAATGATGAACTTAATTATGATGGAGAATATGGTATGTGGCAATATAGCGCTACAGGAAATGTTTTAGGAATTGATACAATGGTGGATCTAAATTATGCCTATAAAGATTTTCCACAAATCATCGAAGAAGGTGGTTATAATAATTTTTCTAATACGAATTTAACAAGGTATAAGATAGGCGATGAGGTAGAATTTCACCATGTATTTTTAACAAGTGAATCTACGCAGCCATTAATGCCATATCGTCATTTTGGAATTATTACGAGAATTGTTCAAGGTGCTAGAAATCCCTATCTTATAGGACAAGATGCCGGCTGGGTCAATGATCAGGTCATAGAAAGAAAGATAAGATATTTAAGTGCACCTGATTATACAGGCAATAGTTTTACAGATGCATTGCGTTCTATTCAAGAAGATGCTTCTTTTGCTAATAGAACAAAATTAGCTAAATTAAATGGAATAGATAATTATACAGGTTCACAAAGGCAAAATGATGAATTATTAAGATTACTTAAAGAAGGAAAATTAAGGACATAAAAAAAGAGCTTATATTCTTTTTTCATAAGCTCTTCTTAAAGAACCACTTTTTAAAGTGATTTCTCCACAATATTTAAAACCATATTTAGTTAAAAAACTTTGCATAGAAAGATTATCATGATGTGTATCCATTCTAACACTATGATAATCTGGATACATAGCAACTACTTGATCTAAAATCGTAGAAGCTAATCCTTTTCCTTTATATTCATTATCAACAGCAATACGATGTACACATATATAAGGACAATTTAAAATCCATTTTCCTTCAATACGGTTATAAGCAGGTTCTCCATGAATCGTTACCATACACGTTCCTAAAATAACACCGTCTTCTTCTAAAACATAAGCTTCATTATTTTCTATATCTTTTTCAATTGTTTCTTCATTAGGATATCCATCTTGCCATTGATCAATATCATTATTTTTGAAATAAGTTTTTGCTTGATTAATAATGTCAATGACACGTGAAATATCTTCGATTTTCGTTGGTCTTAAAATCATTATTTTACCTCCCAAACATACTTTCCTAAATGATATAGACTTTTAGGTTGTTTGTCAAATTGTTTTGTTTACAAATCAAAAGCATTTGTTATAATAGCTGTATACAGAAGGAGGAAATAAAATGGTACTTGATCAAATCAAAGAAATTTTAAAAGATACAATGGATATTGATGAATCAAAAATTACTTTAGATGCTAAATTAAAAGAAGATCTAGAATTAGATTCATTAGATTCAGTTGAACTAATCATGTCTGCTGAAGAAGAATTTGGAATTGAAATTCCTGATGAAGACGTTATGAATTTTAAAACAGTAAACGATATAGTAAACTATATTGAAGAACATAAATAAAAGCTATAACAAGCATTTCGCTGTTATAGCTTTTTTTACTATTCTAAAATATATTTATTCATAAGTGTTTTATTTTTTTCTAAACATTTAAATAAGAATGCTCCAATAATTAAAACAATAAATTCACCAATGAAAACATAGAATGCATTAATCATAAATGGTAATTCTAAAGCTAGATAAAGTTCTAAACCAACGATTAAACCATTGACAACCCCACCAATTAAAGCTCCAGCAAAAACATTTTTAACATAATACATACCAAGACAAGCAATCAATGTTGCAGCTGTTCCAAAACAAATGTCATATAATCCCATTGGAGATGCAAGGTTTGCAAGCAAACATCCAATAGTAAGTCCTGGAATAAATTTCTTGTTGTAACATGCAAGTAAAACAATAATTTCAGTTAAGCGCATTTGCACTGCTCCATAAGCAATAGGTGAAATCAAAATTGTTAAAACGGCATAAGCAGCCCCAATCATGGCATTCATTACAATTAATTGTACCTTTTTATTATTCATTTGTAGTCCTCCTCTTCTAAAGTACAGTTAGAAGCCAGATAAAATAAAAAAGATGATAGAGCCATCTTCATTACTTATCCTTAGTTTTTTATACTGGGTTTGGCTCTCGAACCAGTCTTTGACATTATACTAAAACGGGTAGTGAAAATCAATATATTTTATTTTATAATAAAGGTAAGGAGATGATGATTATGTTATGTCCAAAATGTCATAGTTTACTAACAAAAGGAGCCAAATATTGTGATATTTGTGGAACAAGAATATCGCAAGAGGATATCCAAGTAGAAGAAGTAGGTTCAAGGGTTAAAAATAGAGAAACACATAAAAAAGAAGTGCGTAAAAAAACTAAAATTATTATTTTAGGAATCATAGCACTTGTCGTGGTGATTGCTATGTTAGGATTTATTTTATTTTTTAAAGGAAATAAACCATCTTATTCACCAGATAATCTTGTTAGTCAACATGTTGAAAAACCATTACATTTAGAAAAAAGTAAAGTTATATTAAATATTGGAGATGAATATACCATTCAAACTAATCTTAAATGTACTTATCAATCGAAAAATGAAAAAATATGTTTCGTAGATACAAATGGTAAAATTACGGCTTTATCATCAGGTAAGACAAAAATAATTTGTACTAGTGAATCAGGTAAAGAAAAAGCCCTTCAAGTTATTGTAAATGAAAAAATAGAAACAACAGTAGAAGAAAATACAGATGAGGATGAATATATATTTGCTCATAGTGATACAGAACTTCTTACAGAAGCTGATTTAGAAAATAAAGATGATTCTCAGTTACGGTTAGGACTTAATGAAATTTATGCCAGACATCATTGTACGTTTAAAACACCTGAGATTGCAGACTATTTTAAATCTAAAAGTTGGTATAGTGCAGATGAAACTTTGACATCAGAAATGATGAATAATCATATGTCAGAGTATTTTAATGAAATTGAATTAAAAAATATTTCTTTTATTCAAGCACATCGATGAAAATAATTTGCATGAGAATTAACAAAATGAAAAAATGATGAAAATAGTTGTCAAAATCTATAAATTTCGTTTTCAATTCATAAAAGATATGTAAAATGAAAGTGTAATCAAAGAAGATTATAAAGTCATTCTTCTCTTAGATATTTTTTTGACAACTATATTCATTGAATGACGTAGGAAAAGTAAGCGACGCCCGTTTACTTTTCCTTTTTTTATGCTTTGAAAATGATTTTCATAAATAAAAAAGAAAATAAGCAAAAATATGAAAGCATTCACCAGAAAACAATGTAAGCATTTTTAAAAGTATGGTTCTTTTATAAACTAAATATAGTTCAAAAAAAGAGGAAGGAAAAATTTATGGACAAAATTGCAGATGTCTTAGGTCGTGCTGGTGCATGGTGCGGTCAAAACAAATATTTATCTG
>OLHE01000704.1_pt1 | contig 25123 bp, 24 predicted proteins | sample 1605821 | NCBI WGS metagenome assembly OLHE01 (sample SAMN03283250) | human gut metagenome | biome: human-associated habitat; material: feces | host: Homo sapiens | place: USA | collected 2013
TTTATCCGCTCTAACAATTTGATACAGCTACTATCATTTCCAAATTCCCGTAGGGTGCGGTGCTGTGTGTGCTTGTATGGTTTCGCGTCCTTGCGAAACTTTGGGCACACACGTTTAAGGCGTCCTTGCCTTGCTCGCCCTGCCTGTTGCACTAACTTCTAACCATTCACCAAGTTTATAATCTGTCAACTATCAACCGTAAAAGTTATACACAAAACTGTGTATTCTCAGGATATTTCACCTTTTGAAAATTTCGGTGACAGTGCAGTTGCGCTGATTTACTCACGAAATTATTAACACCTTGTCGGAACGGAAATTGTTTTCAGCGATGTTGGCTGTATGTTTATTATTTAGACTTTTTTACAATATATTGCATTTTTGTTTAATAAAATTTGATAAACCGAGGAATTGAGTCACAGCCCCTTTTAATAAACTCACACACCGCAAAAATACGCGAAAGTATTTTTGTTTATAGCGCCGACTGTTCCGCAATGTAGCTTTGCGTGTCTTTTACTTCGGATAAAAATTAAATTTCCGAACATCATTTTCTTGAATGCAATAATATAGTCTTTACATCACGGCAATTTGCTAAAGTCAGACTCAAGCCGCAATCAACACATAAAAAGAGTCATTGTCTAAGCGACCGGTCTGTAATGTAACGCGTCACAGAATATAAAAAATTACCCATTTGTGTATTGCACGACCTCTGTTTATATGATATACTAAAAACATCAGTATGATATTTACCAAAAACGAAAGGAAATTGCATTATATGGGAGCTATACTCGAATATAAGTGCCCGTGCTGTGGCGGACCGTTACAGTTCGATACAGACGTGCAGAAGATGAAGTGTCCTTATTGTGACAATGAATTTGACGCAGAAACACTTAAAGAAAACGATGATATCCTCAAAGAAGAAAAACCGGACATGATGGACTGGTCAAGTCAGCCCGGAAACGAATGGATGAAGGGGGAGCTTGACGGTCAGAAGGTTTACCTCTGTAATTCCTGCGGCGGTCAGATCGTCTGTGACGAAACAACAGGCGCTTCCGAATGCCCATATTGCGGAAGTCCCGTTGTTATGACAGGTCAGTTTGCAGGCGACAAGCGCCCGGATATAATTATCCCGTTCAAGCTTGACAAAGAAGCGGCAAAAGAGGGCTTTAAAAATCATCTTTGCAAGAAAAGGCTTCTGCCAAAGGCTTTCAGAAGCAACAGCTACATAGAAGAGGTCAAGGGTGTATATGTTCCTTTTTGGCTGTATGATGCCGATGCCGATGCACAGGCGTATTACCGTGCGACCAAAGTGGAAACATGGAGCGATTCAAAGTACAATTACACAAAGACATCATATTACAGACTATTCCGCAGCGGTTCGCTCAGCTTTGAAAGAGTGCCGGTTGACGGTTCGTCGAAGCTGGCAGATGATCTTACAGAGTCGCTCGAGCCGTTTACGGCAGATGGTGAAGTGCCGTTTCAGACGGCTTATCTGTCCGGCTATATGGCGGACAAATATGACGTTGACTCACAGACGGGAAATGCCAGAGCAAATGACAGAGTAAAAAAGAGCACACTTGACAAGCTGACTGAAACAACAGCGGGTTATTCAACGGTAACGCCTGAAAATTCATCGGTCCAGCTTGCAAACGGTACTGTAAAGTATGCGCTTTACCCTGTATGGCTTTTAGCCGCAAAATGGAACGGCAAAGTATATAATTTTGCAATGAACGGTCAGACGGGAAAGTTTGTCGGCGATCTGCCTATGGATAAGGGCGCTTATTGGCGCTGGACGGGACTGATCGCGCTGATAGCCGCTTTATTGACTTTCGGCGCAGCGTGGCTTCTCTTTTTGAAGTAAGGGGGTATTGACAGATGATAAAGAAAATAACAGCCGTTCTGACAGCGGCAATAATAACAGTCTGCATCGCCGTTCCTTGCTTTGCGGAGATAAACCGTGATTGGCAGAACAAAGAGATCCCGACAGAAAGACAGCTCGCAAGAGCGGTCGATTATACCGGTGCATTTTCAGATGAACAGCTGGAGCAGTTGAATGAAAAGCTTGACAAGCTGAGTGAAAAGTGGAATGTAGACATTGCCTGTGTTCTTGACGAAGATCTCGGTGAATACAGCTCCGCTACCAAATACGCCGATGATTATTATGATTATAACGGCTTTGCCGAAAACGGTGTATTATTTGCCGTATTCTCTGGCAGCAGAGATTGGGCGGTAAGCACTAAAGGCTCGGCAATAAAAACATTCGGAGATTATCGGGACAGCATAGTCGGTACGATAAAAAGTGAGCTGTCCGATGGTAATTATTTTGATGCGTTTGCGGGATATGCGGATAAGTGCGATGAGATGCTGGCTTACGAAAGCGAGCACGGAAGTGCTTATGTAGCCTCTCAGCAAAAGGATGCGTCTGATTACATCATAGCTGTTGTTATCAGCGTTGTAGTGGGAATTATTATAGGCTTTATCGGTTCCGGCATAATGAAGTCCAAGCTGAAGAGCGTGAACTACAAGTCGGGCGCAACAGATTATATTGTTCCTGAAAGCTTCAAACTCGATAATTCCCGTGATGTATATCTTTATAACACGATAACAAGAACAGAGCGTGAAAGCGAATCAAGCTCATCATCGGACGGCGGTTCTCATACGAGCTCCTCGGGTAGTTCGCACGGCGGCGGTTCGGGTAAATTCTGATAAAATACAAATGAAAAGGAATACGGGTATCGGCAGTGCCGATACCCGTGTATTTTTGATCGGTATCTATTTTCCTACGCAAAAACGCGAGAATATTCTGTCTATTACCTCCTCGCTTGCGGTCTTGCCGCTGAGCTCGTACAGACTGCTCAGTGCCGCTTCGAGCTCAAGTCCCGCAACGTCTGCGGTCATACCGCCGTACAGCGCGTTATAGGCTCTGTTGACTGCCGCCTGCGCCGATAAGGCACACTGCCGCTGGCGCTCGTTTGCGAGGAAGCCCGCCGCCGGGTCGAGCTTACTTATACCGCAACGTTGCTTTATTGCCAGTTCAAGCATTTCAGCACCGTCACCTGTCTTTGCGCTGATTATTACTGCCTTGCCGAGCCTATCTTCAATATATGCCGTGTCCGCTCTTGTTTCAAGGTCGGACTTGTTTATTATCGGAATGACTGTCTTGTCCGAAAGCAGCCCTATAAGTCGCTTGTCATCATCGGACAGCTCTCTCGAGCCGTCAAATACCGCAAGGATAAGCTGTGCTGTGCCTATGCGGTCTATCATACGCTGTACGCCGATGTTCTCTACCGTATCGTCTGTTTCTCTTATGCCTGCACAGTCGGCTAACTTCAGCATTATATCGCCGAGCTGTACGGTGTCCTCGACAATATCTCGGGTAGTACCTTCAATATCGGTAACTATGCTCTTCTGTACGCCTGTCAGCAGGTTCATAAGCGTTGACTTTCCTGCATTGGGCTTTCCGACTATCGCGGCGGCTATTCCGTCACGCAGTATCGCGCCGCAGTCATAGGTCGCTATAAGGCTGTCGATATTTTCCTTTACGGCGGTCACGCTTTTCAGCCAGTCCGCCTTTGCTATTTCGTCCTCGTCCTCGCTCTCATCGGGATAATCTATCCATACGGCTATCTCCGAGGTAATTGCAATTATCTGTTCGCAAAGTGTTTCTATCCTGCGGTAGAGTGCGCCGTCAGTCTGTGCCCTTGCACAGGATAACAGCTGATCGCTTCCGGCGTTTATAAGGTCGATAACACCCTCTGCTTCCGTGAGCGAGAGCTTGCCGTTTACAAGCGCCTGCTTTGTAAATTCGCCCGCCTGAGCCATTCTTGCTCCTGCCGCCAGCACCGCTTGCAGAACTCTCCTTGTAACGTGTATGCCGCCGTGGCAGGTTATCTCGGCTGTGTTTTCGCCGGTATAGCTGTGCGGTGCACGGAATATTAAAAGCACACCATCGTCGAGCTTCGCGCCGTCCGCCGCGATATCACCGTATGCGGCGGTATAGCCGTCCATCTTTTCTATATCGTGCGCGGGGTATTTCGGTGTGAATACCTTTGCCGCGACTGTAAGCGCGTCCGTACCCGATATTCTTATCATCGAAACGCCGCCGCTTGCCATAGGCGTTGATATTGCCGCTATGCAGTCTGCCATTATATCTTAATCCTTCTTACCGAATAATTTTGCAAAAAAGCCTTTCTTCGCGGGCTTTTCGTCTGTCTGTTCTTCCGTGCTGTTTTCCTGCTTGTCATCGCCGTTATCGTAATAGCTCTCTTCTTCCTCCTCGGAAAGCGCCGTTTCGATAAAGCTCTTCTTGAGCAGCTCCTCGCCGCTTTCGTTAAGCGTATATGTCCACAGCTCTGTCGGAGTGTTTATAACAAAATCGTCTATATTATCAAGGCTGAGAAGCGTCTGAAGCCGCTCGCCCATAGTATCTATCACCTGCTCCTCCATACCCGAGAAAAATTCCTCGCAGGTTATGTTATACTCATCGGCGGGGTTCTTTCCGCCTATTCTTGTAAGGTGGATACCGTCACGCAGATAGGAGGTGTAATCGAGATAATCGCTCCAGTATTCGTTTATCACCTGTAGTATGACACGCTTTTGCAGAGCATTGACCTTGTCCTCGCCGAACTTTTGTGCGGCGGTGCTGTAATCATCAGCAAATTCGCTCTGCCAGATATCGACTGTCGACTCGCCTGTCAGGAATGCTCTTCTTCTGCCGAATACCGCGTCACGGTGCTTTTCGCCTATCATAGTGAACTTGAGCAGACGCTTACGCAGCTCGAGCGTATCGCCCTGTGCTATACGCTGAATGCGGTCGACCTCGCGCAGTACGATCTTATCGTCAATCGGTCTGCCCGTTTCAGCAGTGGGGTAGTGCCTTTTCGGAATAAGCTTCTTTATCTCGTACTTTGTCATTATCTCGTCTTCAAGTGAGATTATAAAACGGCTCTCGCCTATGTCACCCTGTCTGCCGCTTCTGCCGCGCAGCTGCATATCGCCGCGTTCGCTCTCGCTCATAAATGTGCCGAGTATCAGCAGTCCGCCTGCCGCTACAGCTTCGTCTTTCTGCGATTCGTCCGCGCCGCCCAGCTTTATGTCAACACCTCTGCCGGACATATTGGCAGATATGGTGACAGCGCCGGGTCTGCCGGCTTCTTTTATTATCTCCGCTTCAAGCTCATCGTTCTTTGCGTTGAGTACGTTTGCGGTGATGCCCTCTGCCGCAAGGCGTTCATTCAGCTCTTCACTCAGCTCTATGCTTGACGTTCCGACAAGCACGGGCTGATTTTTTGCGTGGGCGGTTTTTATACATTCGACAATAGCGTTGTCCTTTGCCGCTTTTGTGAGATATACTTCATAAGGGTGATCGACACGTCTGCAAGGTGTATGAGTAGGTATGACCGTTACCTTAAGGTCGTATAACTGCCAGAACTCGTCCTCCGAACTTTTCGCCGTACCGGTCATACCGCTGAGAAGAGGGTAGCGGCGCAGATAGAACTGCATAGGCACAACGCCCATAATAACACCGCGACTTGTGCAGGTAATGCCTTCTTTCAGCTCGACTGCAGGCTGTAACGAGCCGGGATAACGGCGGTTCTCTGCCGCTCTGCCTGTGAACTCGTCAATTATTCTTATATTACCGTCCTTGACGATATAATCAACGTCCTTTTTTAGTAAGAAGCACGCTTTAAGGCAATCTGTAATGCGTATAAGAAGCTCGTTGTTCTCCTCGTCATAAAGTCCCGAGCCGTCCGTTATAAGCTCCTCGCACTTATCCTCGCCCTTTTCGGTAAGGTAGATAGTGCCAAGCTCCTCGTTTATCTCATACATACTGCTGTCGAAGTCTTTTACGAACTCGTAGATCTCGGGGAGCTTTTCATCCGGCTTTACGGCGGTTTCACCTGCTATTACAAGCGGTACTCTTGCCTCGTCTATCATCATGCTGTCCGCTTCATCGGCAATGCAGAAGTCGAAATCCGTCTGCACGCAGTCCTCAGGCGTATTCGCAACGAAGTCACGCAAAAAGTCAAAGCCCGCCTCTCTTGCGGTTATATATACTATCTGCTTTTTATACAGCTCTTTTTTGTCCGCAATATCGGTCGAATGCAGGATACAAGCCGAGCTTATGCCGAGTGCGTCATATATCGGCTTCATCCATTCGCTGTCACGCTTTGCGAGATAATCGTTGAAGGTGAGTATTCTGACATTGTGACCGTTTTTCGCCATATAGCTTGCGGCAAATGCGGCACACAGCGTCTTGCCCTCGCCGGTTTTCATCTCGGTTATTCTGCCTTTGGTAAGCTCTGCGGCGGCGGTAAGCTGTTCGTCATAAGGGATAAGACTGAGGTATTCCTTGCTTGCGATAGCGCAGGCGGCGAATATCTCGTTTATATCTGTGCCGGCTTTAAGCTCGTCTATTGTGCCGACCTCGGCAAGTGAGCGTATTTTTTCGATGGATATATAAGTTTCAGCCATTTTTGCTGTCCTTTCAGAATAGATATGTATATAAACTGTGCCGTGAAAACAGCATTTCAAAGCCGTCTATATCGTTTATTTTACCACAGTGAAATGAAAAAAGCAATTATTTTTAAAAAGCACTTGAAAAATACGGATAAATGTGCGACAATAATATTTATATAGCGGCGTTCTGCCGCAAAAACTGATAAAGGAATGACTTACTTTGAATAATACAAAATATGCTGTAATACTTGCCGCAGGTGATGGCAAGAGAATGAAATCCGATAAGCCGAAGGTGCTTGCCGAGGTGCTGTTTCAGCCCATGCTCGGCTGGGTGCTTGACGCTGTAAAGAGCGCAGGCATTGACAATACCGCAGTAATTGTCGGCGCTCACAAGGAACAGGTAACCTCTTATCTTGAAACGCTTGGCGAATACCCCACATTTGAGCAGAAAGAAAGGCTCGGCACAGGTCACGCAGTAATGCAGGCAAAACCCTTTATTGAAAAGGCACAGACTGAAAATGCGGATATACTTGTAACCTACGGTGACGCACCTTTTGTTGATATGGCTACAATAACAGGCTCTTACGAATACCACAAAAACAGCGGCAACGATGTCACTGTAGTATCCGCAATTGTCGATGACCCTACAGGCTACGGCAGAATAATAAAGGAAAATGACGCTTTCAAGGCTATCGTTGAGCAGAAGGACTGCGACAATGAGCAGGCAAAGGTCAGAGAGATAAACTCGGGTATCTACTGGTTCAAAGCGGAAAAGCTGTCCGGACTTTTAGATAAGCTTGGCAACAACAATGCCGCAGGCGAATATTATCTTACCGATACGGTCGGTGTTGCGGATAAGAAAGGCGTATACACGGCAGACAGCGCAGACGTTGTACTTGGCGCAAACAGCCGCAGTCAGCTTGCCGCTTTGAATGAAGTCGCAAGAAAGAGAAAGCTCGCTGAGCTTATGGACGAGGGTGTGGATATTCCTCTGTCGGACGGGATCATAATCGGCAAGGACGTAAAGATCGGTCACGATACAGTTATACTTCCGAATACGATAATCAAAGGAAATACTGTTATCGGTAACGGCTGTGAGATAGGTCCTAACAGCTATATAGATAACTGCGTTATAGAGGATAACGTTATCCTCAACAACGTACAGGCACACGAAAGCAAGGTTGACAGCGGAGCAAAAGCAGGACCTTTTGTACATCTGCGCCCGAATACACATCTGCATAGCGGCGTAAAGATAGGCGACTTTGTAGAGGTGAAGAACTCGGAGGTCGGCATAAACACCTGTATAGCGCACCTGACATATGTCGGCGACAGCGATGTGGGCAAGGGTGTAAACTTCGGCTGCGGATGTGTAACGGCAAACTATGACGGTATAAAGAAGTACCGCACTACAATAGGCGACAACGCTTTTATCGGCTGTAACACAAATATGATAGCGCCTGTTACTATCGGGGATAATGCGACTACTGCGGCAGGCTCGACTATAACAGAGGACGTTCCTGCGGATTCTCTTGCGGTGGAACGTGGTCAGACAAGAATTATAGAACACTGGGAAAAGAACAGCAAGCGTATAAAAAAGGCATAAGGAGGAAAACAGGTGGACGTTTTTCTTTCGGTGTTGTCGGTAGCAGGTATCATTCTCGGTGCGGTACTGCTGATAATGATAATATCTCTGCTGTTATCTGCTATTCTTTATGAAAGCGTTTTCGGAAAACGATTTGAGATATACGACTCGGCGCACCTGCCCGATCTTAAGGATTATAAGGGGCTTATAAGCGATCCTGTTACATTTCCGTCAAAGCGCGGCTATAAGTACACCGGGTTTTATTATCATGATGAAAGCTATGACAGCTTCAGGGGGCTTATAGTTTTCTCGCACGGCATATTTGACGGTCATCTCAGCTATCTGCCCGAAATAGCGTATTTTGCAAGACGGGGATACAAGATATTTGCCTTTGACAACAGCGGCAGTCATTTAAGCGGCGGAAAATCGCTTCGCGGGCTTCCTCAGTCGGCGGAGGATCTTGACGCGGCTCTGAGTTATGTTACAAAGACAAATACGCTTCCGCTGTATCTGTTCGGTCACAGCTGGGGCGGATATGCGGTATCCGCTGTGCATTGCTATCATCTTTATGATATAAAGGCGGTATTCGTACAGAGCGGCTTTAACAGCACGAGCGAAATGGTGCTTGAAGAGGGCTCTGCCATGATGGGCAGGTGGATATATGTCCTGAAAGCCTACATAAAGCTGTACGAGCGTATGAAGTACGGCAAGGCGGCAGGATACACAGCACACGCAGGAATAGCAAAAGCAACCGCAAACGGCACTAAGTTCCTTATACTGCACAGCACGGACGATAAGACGATAAGCCTTAAAAACAGCGTGCTTGCCAATGTTGAGAAAAACGATAATATCACTCTTATAACCGAAAAGAACAAGGGCCACAACTCGCTTGACAGCGACAGGGCGATAAAGCACAAGGCACAGCTTGACACGCTTTTTGAAACGACCTATCCGAAAAATCAAAGGACTAACAAGAATAGAAGAGAACTGTTCAGCAAAAAGGTCGATAAGCAAATCTACTACGAGCTTGACGGCAAGCTGATGAAGCTGATAGCCGATTTTTACGAAACGGCTCAGAGTGGGAAGGGTTTCAGCAGTGTGGGGGTGCAGGGGAAAAAGGGAAGGAAAAAATAACGCACCGCTTACGATAAACATAACAAAATAATATCACAACTTTGCGAGCGACGGTTTTATTAACCGCCGCTCGTTTTTTGTCTGTTACACAGCCGTTTCCCTCTTTTTAACTTAACTTATAAATGCAAATTTCGTTAGTTTCATGAAACGTTACATTAAGTAACTAAAAAACAGGCTAACTGAACATTCAAGCCGTTATTTAAGTTTCGCTTTGGCGAAATTTTGTGTAAATACTACTTTAAATTGTATTAAATACACATAAATCACTTTTAACTGTTGTGAAATTCACAGAAACAATCGACTTTGTTAAGTAAATTTAGTTAAACCTGTTGACTTTAAATGAAGCGGCATGATATTATGAGGTTAAGCTAAGAAACCAGGAGGCTATATCAGAATAATAGCAGAAGGAGTGAAATCATGACAGGTTTTAAGAAAAGACTGGCAAGCACGGCGCTTGCCACAGCAATGACGCTTACCGCTTTACCTGTATCCGTGTTTTTAATAAGCACAGATGCTGAGGCAGGAGTTCCGAACGGATTTGCGTATACGCAGGGAACAAGATTCATGCTTGACGGAAGCCCGTTCTACTATGCAGGCACAAATTGCTACTACCTAACGTTCAAATCGCAGGAGGCGGTAGACAGCGTATTCAAAGACGCAGAGGCGATGGGGTTGAAAGTTATCAGAGTCTGGGGCAACCTTGATGTAGGTGTCAAGACAGGTACGACAGACAGCGAAGGAAAGCCGGTATTTACAAACAACAATGACGGCCCGGGCGAAAAGGACGGGATCTATTTCCAGTATTTCGACAAGGATCTGGGAAAACCGGTGATAAACGAAGGCAAGGACGGCTTGCAGAAGCTCGACTACGCTTTATATCAGGCTGAAAAGCACGGTATAAAGCTGCTCATCACCTTTACTAACTACTGGGACGCTTTCGGCGGTATGGGTCAGTATATAAAGTGGGCGCAGGAGCTTGGCATAACCGGACTTAAAAAAGACGACTTCTACACAAACGAAACGCTAAAGGGCTGGTATAAGGATTATGTCAACGGTCTGCTGAACCATACGAACCAGTATACCGGCAGAAAGCTGAAGGATGAGCCTTCCGTATTTGCGTGGGAGCTTGCAAACGAGCCGAGATGCAATACCGACGCTCAGTGTAAGGACAATATACTTTATAACTGGGCTAAGGAAATGAGCGAATATGTAAAGAGCGTCGACCCGAATCACATGGTTGCGCTCGGCGACGAAGGCTTTTACAATAAACCTTACGGGTATTACAACGAATATACTACATCCAATTATGCCTTTTACGGTGCAGAGGGCGTTGACTTTGAAAAGCTGATGACAATCGACACGCTCGACTTCGGTACTCCTCATCTTTATCTCGATCAGTGGGGAATGAAGCATACAGGCACAGGACAGGACGATCTGCTCTGGTTTAAGATACACGGCGAAACCTGTGCGGAGCTTGGCAAACCGGTCATTCTGGAAGAATTCGGTCTTACAAACAGGACGATCCGTGACAGCGAGTACGAGCAGTGGTTCGAGGTGCTTGAGGGCAATGTCTACGAAACAGTCGAATACGCAGGCACAAACTACTGGATGATAGCCTCATACATTGACGGTGCGCTTTATCCCGACTATGACCAGTATACCGTTTACGGTCCGGAGGGAACAGATACAGAAAGCACAAGACAGCTTATCATAAAGCACGCCGCAAATATGACAGCAAAGAATAGCGTCAACACAATAGCAAGCGACAAGCTGAGCTTTGACAGAGCCGACACTACCGACCTTACGGTAACAGCAGCTATGAAGGAGGGCGTAATAAGCGGTATAACCCTTGACGGAAATGCGCTTACAGAAGGCAAGGACTTCACGATAAACAACAACTCCGTAACTATAAAGGCAAGCTATCTTAAAACACTGGAGCTTAAAAACCATGTGTTCACACTTAACTGTACGGCAGGCAGCAGTCCGAAGTTCACCGTAAACGTAACCGATGTATCGATCCCCGCACCGACGCTTGACAAATATATCGCTACAGTTGACAAGAACCTGCGTCACTATAAGCAGGTGAATGTTGGCTACGACAAGAAAACAAGCGAATTCAGGGGCATAACGGTAAACGGCAAATATCTCACGGCAGGTACGGATTATACCGATAACGGTGGCTTAGTCACATTCTCTGACAGCTTTATAAAATCTCTCGGCGAGGGCAACGTAACGCTTGTGTTCGACTTCTATGAGGGTGCAGATTGTGAATTCCGGCTTACCGTAGCCGATACATCGGCACTGGAAGATATAGATACTTTTGAAAACTACACAGACGATTCTCAGCTACGCAGTGCATATACACCGAATACAAACGGAAACAATATAACGGTTTCGCTTGTGGACAGTACTAACGGCAAAGCGATGCGCTTTGAATACGATGTCAGCCTGCCCAACGGATACAGCGGCGTAAACCACGCACTTTCACAGCGTAACGTTGCACAGTACAAGGGCGTCAGCATAACCCTTGCCGGCGACAACAGCGGCAACACCTTTACGCTTCAGTTCAAAGATAAGAACGACAACTATTTTGAAAAAGAATTTGCTGTAGATTTCTACGGTGAAAAAACAATCAAGATACCTTTTGAAGAATTTAACGCTCCAAGCTGGCAATCTTCCTCTGCTACGCTTGACACAACGGGTATCGTACAGGTCGCATTCTATGCAGGTCGCAGCGGTAACGCCGACACAGGCGCTTATATAATCGATGATGTATACTTCTATAACGAGGAACAGGAAACCGAGGGTGCACACCTTATCGACAAGACAGGCACATTTGACGGCTCTGCTCCTGCGGCTGTACTTACAAAGCTCGTGCTGAACGGTCAGGCTATATCAAAGATAACCTGCGGTGACAAAACGCTTAACAGCAATACCGACTACTCGTGGAACGGCAGTCAGGTAACGCTCAACACACCGTTTACACAGGCTCTTGATAACGGCAAATACGAAATAGTATATCACTTCAGCGACGGCACTACAGACACATTTATTCTCACCGTTATCAATTCTGCGGTTACAGAAGATATTACGGTTGATAATGTCACAAACTTCACAAGCACAAACGCAACCGATTCCTCGCTCACTCTTGCGTGGGACAAGAACAACAAGGCAGAAGGCTACACTGTCGAAATATACAAGGGCGGTAAGTGGAACGAGATATACAGCGGAGCGGACACATCCTGCACTGCAAAAGACCTCAGGGCTTCTTCGACCTATACCTTCCGCATAAGAGCATACAAGGCTTCGGGCGGCACAACATATTACAGCGACTATGTAAGACTTGCCGCTAAAACAGCGGAAAGCTCAGGTGTTTCAAACGTTAAATCCTTCAGAAAAATCTCAGCGACATCATCCGAGCTTATAATAGGCTGGGCAAAGAACAACTCCGCAGAAGGATATATCGTTGAACAGTACAAGGGCGGCAAATGGACGGAAGTGTTAAGAACCTGCACAAATAACACTGTAGGCTTTATAGCGGGCGACCTTAAGGCAGGTACGACCTACACCTTCCGCATAAGAGCATACAAGACCTCAGGCGACACGGTCATCTACAGCAACTATACAAGACTTGCCGCTGTGACAAACGCAAACTAAAAGCATAATAACAGCAAACGGAGCATATCAGGAAGATATGCTCCGTTGTTTCTTTATCCGAATTATCTGAAAAGCGTACATTCTCCGCTTTTCCTGTAATACGCTATGCGTTCCTCTATTACTTCACGGGTAGTATTATAATACTCCGCAAGGCAATCTATGCAGAAAAACTCATCGGCGTTGCGTGTGACCAGCTTTCTGTAAATCGCTATATCATCGCCGCCGAGCGGTGCACCGCACTTTTTGCAGGTCTTGTAGTTTGACATTAAAGCTTTACGACCTTTGCCGTATATACTGCGCAGTCGTGAGGCTGTAAGGTAGTTACATATCTCTCGGAGAATTTACCGATATCCTCGTGCGACCAGCAGTCGTGCATTTCAAGGCCTCTGCCTGCCGCCGTGCTGAGACCTATATCCCAGAACTGTAACGACATTTCCGCGGGTACATCGCTGAAGTTATACATACCGATAGCATAGTCGCCGTTAGCGAGCGGCTTTACAAGTGAGAATACGTTTTCGGGGTTGTTCCACTGGCTTATGCGGTAAGGTCCTCTGCACTCGATATCCTGGTTTACTGCGATAACTTCCTTGTTAGTCAGTATCTCCTTTGTCCTGTCGGTCATATGACGGATATCACAGCCTATCATAAGAGGAGAGTTCATCATTGCCCACAGTGAGAAATGCGTCTTGTACTCCGTGTCGGTACAGCCGCCAAGACCCTTGCCTTCCTTGTTGCCAAACTGGTCGTCGCTCTCGCCGTTTATGTACTGGTTGTTTGAGCCGCCGTGCATACCGACAACGAGCATATCTATATCATTGTGGCAGAAGCAGCCGCCATAGCATTCGTTACCCATCTGTGACAGCGCAAGACGCTTTATCGACTCCCAGTTATCCTGAATATCGCCTGTCGAGCGGAAAAGATGAGCGCCGCTTTCTCTTATCCACTTGTAGATATCATCATTGCCCCAGTTGCAAGCGGAGAACATTATCGGTCTGCCGCAGTTTCTGAGAGCTGTCGACATACGCTTGTAGAGTATCTCACCGGGTATATGTACGGGCTTGTAGCAGTAGTCGTATTTCAGATAATCAACGCCCCACTCGGCGAAAGTTTCTGCATCCTGAAACTCATGTTCAAAGCTTCCGGGGTGACCTGCGCAGGTGTGAGTGCCCGCACACGAATAGATACCGAACTTAAGACCCTTTGAGTGTACATAGTCCGCAACAGGCTTGATACCGTTCGGAAACTTCCAATGATCGGGTACAAGTTCGCCCTTTTCGTTTCTCTGCTTTTCGCTCCAGCAGTCGTCAATTACAACGTATTCATAGCCTGCGTCCTTGAGTCCGTTTTCGATGAATGCGTCAGCCGCCTGCTTTATAAGCTCTTCGTTTATCTCCCAGGTAAACGTGTTCCAGCTGTTCCAGCCCATAGGGGGTGTCATTCCGAGTAACTTTTCCATTTTTGTTTTCCTTTCAGATATTATTCTTCAAAGCTGTCCTCTTCGTTTCTTGTGTTCCACAGCTCGACCAGGCGCTCCATTTCTTCTTCTGTGAGCGAAATGCCCTTGCCCATTCTGCTGTGGTCGGGTGCCCATGAACGGATATCGTACTTAGGCTCTCTGTCGTTCCAGCTTACCATATTAAGCTCAATGTTGTACTTGCCCTCGCTTATAACGCCGAGCTCCTGTGTTATCTCATACTTGAATTCTGCCATGTCCTTAGTTCCTTTCTTATATACGGAGTTTTTAATTTTTATATTAAAGAGGACTTATTCCTCTTCTCCTGCGTTTTTATCCTTTTTTGACTTCTTTTCGGGTTTTTCTTTCTTTGCCTTTTCGGGCTTCTGCTTTTTCTGCTTGGGAAGCCTTGTATCGTCCGCAAGCTCTACCGCATCAAATATGCAACGGTATCGGGGCGGTATCAGCTTGTTGATATGCCTTTTGCCGAAAAACCACATTCTGAACTTTGCCGTATCAAGCACCTTGTCAAGATATGTATTTATATGATTGCGGCTGGTTGTGCCTATGTCGATGAACTCTATCATTCTTGCCGGCGGCTCATAGCTGATTATAAAATCCGCCTCGTTGCCGTGCTGTTCAAGGTTGTGAAGCCCTTCTTCAAGCTCCTCATCGGTCGGAAGCTCCTTTACCCACTTCTGCTCCTCATCCGGTTCGAGATAGCTGTTGTTCTCCTCGCTCTGACCGCCGCCGAAAGCAAATACCGTTTTTTCGGCGATCGTGTAGTACTGACCTCTCATCAGCTGACGCAGGTTGCCCGATATGAGCCTTGTCTTACCACCGCACCACTCTTCTACCGGGTACTCGCTCAGTAAATCGAAATTCTCGTGTACGCCCTCGACAAAAAGTATGTTATATTTCTTCTTGCCGAGCTTTTTGAGCATACTCTTTTCTTTTTTACTGCCGTCCCATATACAGCCGAAGTCGCCTGTTATTATCAGCGCGTCACCGCGTCTGAGCTTTTTAAGTATCGGCGCTTTAAATCGTGAAATATCGCCGTGCAGGTCGCCTGTAACGCATATCATAAGCTATATCCTTCTTCCGTTTTTATTATCCTTACTTACGTTAAGTGTATACTCCAGTCTATCGGCTCTATGCCGTTTTGCTGTAAAAAAGCATTTACCTTTGAGAAATGGCGGCAACCGAAAAATCCGTTATACGCCGACAGCGGGCTTGGGTGTGCCGCTGTGAATACCGCGTGCTTCGGATTTGTAATAAGCGGCATTTTCGACTTTGCGTTGCTTCCCCACAGTATGAATGCCGTAGGCACATCGCGCTCGTTCAGAAGCTCAATTATCCTGTCGGTGAGTATCTCCCAGCCTTTCCCCCTGTGGCTTCCCGCCATACCCTCACGGACTGTAAGCGAGGTGTTCAGCATGAGAACTCCCTGCCTTGCCCAGTCGGTAAGCTCGCCCACTGACATATCAAAGTCTATCCCGAGGTCGTTATGTATCTCGGTAAAGATATTTTTCAGCGAGGGGGGCGGCATAACTCCGCGCTTTACCGAAAAGCAAAGTCCGTGCGCCTGTCCCGCACCGTGGTACGGATCCTGACCTAAGAGCACCGCCTTTACCTTTGAGTACGGTGTATATTTCAGTGCATTGAAAATGCAGTCCGCAGGTGGGTATACATTGTATCTGTTATATTCATCGACAAGAAAAGCTCTCAGCTTCTTGTAATATTCACTTCGGAACTGATCTGCAAGCAGCTCGTCCCATTCGTTGCCTATATTGACCATTTTGTTTCTCCGTCAGATCTCGTGTGTTCTTGCATAGTCGAATAAATACTGCTGTGCTATGCCCTCGTTGCCCTTTATACATTCCGGCAGACCGTCCGGATATAATTTCTGCTCGATACGCTTTATCCATACATCTCTCGGAAAAGCGTCCGTCTTGTGATAGCCGAAAAGCAGTACGCAGTCCGCAACCTTGTTTCCGACACCCTTTATCTTTTTCAGCTCTTCTCTTGCTGTATCGGTATCCATAGCGTTTATGCCGTCAAGCGAAACCTCTGTGCTATTCAGCTTTTCTACCGCGTCAACTATGTATTTTGCTCTGAAGCCCGCTCTCAGCGGTGCTAAGTCCTCGGCGGTAACGCCGACAAGCTTTTCAAGTGTCGGGAAAGCATATCCGTGCTCCGTCTTTTCCCCGAAGCTCTCGCACAGCCTGTCAATAATACCGGTGATACGCTTTATATTATTATTCTGCGAGATTATAAAGCTGATGAGCGTTTCAAAAGGCTCTTGCCTTAGTACTCTTATACCGGGGTTTTCTTTGCAGGCAAGGCGCATATGCTCGTCCTTTGAGAACCGCTCTATCAGTGCGTCGTAGTCTGTATCAAGGTCAAAGTATGACTGCCAGTAAGAAATATCTTCTTTTTCTATCTCGTGTATGGTGTAAGTGTTGTCGCCGTTGTCGGTTATGCCGGCGTATTTACCGCCCGCTATGCCGCAGAATCTGCCGTCAAGCTCTTTCCAGCGGAAAGCCTGTCCGCAGAAAAGCGTGCGCCTTATATCAAAGCCCTTGCAAGTGAATGTGTAGTCCATATGATCATCTGCCGTTATCCGTTTTTTGAATTATCCGTTTTTGTCGGGGGAAAATTTTAAATTTAGTCTTGATTATTTCCGTTATATATAATACAATATTAACAGAGAAATTACAAGACCGACATGAAAAATTTTTCTTTTGTCCCTCTTATAAACCGACACGGATTTTAAATTCTGCGGTGTTTTCCGCATATATCAAATTTTTTGAAAGGAAACGAAAAAAGTGAGAGAAAGCATACTGACTATACCGGTAAACGAAGTATTTGAGCCCCGTGAGGGCTGTCCTATCTGCCGTATGAGAGATACGGTGGAGGAGCATATATGCGAATATATAATGGGGGCGGCTATGATGGAGCCTGACGTAAGGCAGGATACCAACAGGCTCGGCTTCTGCTTTACACACTATCAGCAGCTGATGATGCAGAACAACCGCTTGTCACTCGGACTTATGCTCAACAGTCATCTTGAAGTGCTCAGAGGTAATATTTTTGAAAAGAAAGGCTTGTTCGCTCCTAAGGATGCAAAAGCTAAAAAAGCAGGTGCGGTAGGCGATACCTGCTTTGTCTGCTCAAAGGTACAGTGGGGCGTTGACCATATGCTTGAAACGGTATTCACAATGTTTGCCAAGGACGGCAAGTTCAAAAACCTGTTCAAGTCGCAGGAATGCTTCTGTATGCCGCATTATCACTATCTTGTACAGCTGAGCGAAACGAAGATGGCAAAGAACGACAGGGCCGAGTTTGTAAAGGTAATGGATACGATAATGCAGGAATATATTACAAAGCTCAACAGCGATGTAAACGACTTCTGCAACAGCTTTGATTACCGTAACGCCGGCAAGCTCCACAGCGAAGAGATGGAACACGTGCGTACATCTATCGAAAGGAGCGTTTCGTTCCTTACGGGAAGAAAGCCGACATCGAAATAAATCTCATTATACGTTAGTATTTTAATATTTAACATTACATCACAGTTCAGCGATATAATCCGAAAAACCTCAAAAACCGCTTGAAATTTTTGAAGGTAAGTTGTATAATGAAGTATAAACCACTTTTACGGAGGTGTCCATGAGCAAAAAAAACACAGCGGCTACCATTGCTACAATAATCGTTGCCGTGCTTGCAATAGCAACGACTTTGTTCCTGCTGTACCAGACTTCACAACAGCAGATACAGGAAAATCAATATAATTACATTCCCTCGGACGAGGTCAACGAAGAAATGAATATGAATGCGGTAACTCTTATCAAGAACAACTGCGAGATATTCAGAATTTATCTTCAGTATGGTCTTCCGCATCAGGCAGAGCCGTATAACAATGTTCCCGAGGACGGCTATTATACCGTAAAGAGCGACAGCTACAAGACAATGTCTGATATTGAAAAGCTTGTCAATTCAACATTTGTTGAAAAAGAAGCAAAGCGTATCCTCACAGACATAAACGGCGACAATATCGCTGTCTATGCCGAAGAAACAGATGAGGACGGCAACAAGGGCATCGGTCTTGATATGAATATGGTTGACGAGAACGGCAGATTTAAGGCTCTTGACTACGGCTACACATGGTCAAACGCCAGGTTCACACTTCACCCCAAGTCAAACACCGAGTGCGATATAATCGTTGAGCTCAACTCTGCGGAGGAAACCTCCTCAGCCGATACAACCTCTTCCGGCTCGGAAAGCAGCATCAAAAAGGTCACCGCCAATATGCTCAAGGTAAACGGCGAGTGGCGGCTTCAGAAGCTGGTTTATTGATAAATGAGTAAAAAGGACAATCCTCTTAAAGTCTATGCTGTTGTAAGTCAGATAGGTTTTCTGGTGATAACTCCGCTGCTGATATTCATATGGGGCGGCAGTGTACTGGCAGACAAGCTTTCGCTTCCGTCATGGGTTATGATCCTGCTTGTGTTTGCAGGGATAATCACTATGATATCGGGAGTGGGGACTTATCTTAAGAACCTTATAAAAATGTACGGCGGAAAAGACGACAAGAAAACCTATAAGTATCTTTCCGACCGCCGTGACAACGACTATTACGACGATAACCGCCGTGACAGGAAGCTTTAAATATGAAAAAGAAAATTACCGAAACGACATCATTCAAGGAATTTATGGCGCTGTTGCCGTATTATATAGGAGCGCTTGTATTGCTTGGGATAGTCAGCGTTATCCTGATGATTTCGGGAATAGGCGACTACACACTGCTTACGGGTGCGGCAGTCGGTACAGCGGTTTCGGCACTGAATTTTGCGCTTATGGCAATGAGTGCGGAAAAAGCCGTTACGATGACCGAAAAATCCGCAAAGCTTGCTATGAACGGCAGTTACGGTGTAAGATATATCTGCACATTCATAATTCTCGGTGTGCTGATGTTTTTTAAAATCGTCAATCCCGTCACAGCTGTACTTCCGCTGTTTGTGCCGAAAATCGGCTACACGGTTACCGCTTTCAAGGAGAAAAGCGATTTCTGACAGCAGAATTTACAATCGCTGACTTAACATTAAATTTATATAAAGATATAAAATATTCATTACGGGAACGACCCGTAAAAATAAGGGAGGAGCATTAGAAAATGACAGACCTTATAAAACCTATGGCGGAATTTTCAGTAGAAGGACCGCTTAAATCGATAAGCTTCGATATAGGCAGCTACAATGTGGTAATCAGCGAGAGTATCGTTGTACAGTGGATAGTTATGCTTGTCCTCGGCATCGTATTCTTCATACTCGGCAGAAACCTCAAGGTGAGGTCGACCTCACGCAGACAGATGGCGGCTGAGTATCTGGTAAACTTCTTCAACAATATGGTGCGTGACACCATGGGCGAAAAATACAGAAAGTACACCCCCTATATAGGCGGACTTTTCTGCTTCTCTATTCTTTCGAGCCTTATGGGACTTTTCGGCTTCAGATGTCCGACCTCGGACCTTTCCGTAATAGCCGCATGGGGCATCACGACATTCGTTCTGACGCTCAGGAACAAGCTGAAAACAGGCGGTATCAAGGGCTATTTAAAGGGCTTTATCGAGCCTATGCCTTTTATGCTTCCGTTCAATATAATCGGTGATATTGCAAACCCCGTTTCACAGACACTGCGTCACTTTGCAAATATCCTCGCAGGCTCTGTAATCGGCGGACTTATCTACTTTGCTTTAGGACAGGTCGCAAACGGACTTGCATCTATCGGCGTTCCCGCTGTATGCTCGCTGTACTTTGACTTGTTCTCGGCATTCATTCAGGCTTATATCTTCTGCACACTGACAATGGCTTACGTTTCAATGGCAGAATGCGGAGATGATTAAACAGTTTACCCCCACAGGAAACTGTGGTGTAATAAAAACAATAATCTACCTACAGGTAGAATAAAATGACGGAGGACTTTGATATGGAAAACTTATCACAGGCTATCGTACTGGGCGCATCTGCAATAGGTGCAGGTCTTGCTATGATCGCAGGTCTTGGCCCCGGTATCGGTGAAGGCTTCTGCGGCGGTAAGGCTGTTGAAGCAATCGGCAGACAGCCCGAGGCTTCGGGCGCAATCACGAGAACAATGATCATCGGTGACGCTCTTGCGGAAACCACAGGTCTTTACTCACTCGTTATCGCTCTGCTGCTGATGTTCGCAAATCCCTTTATCAGTCAGCTTTAAGTTCTGGCAGACTACAACACGAAAGGATTGAAGTGAAATGACGGATATGCTGAGAATAGCCGAGGAAGCGGCTGCGCAGGCAACTGAACAGGCTAAGTTTTCTCTGGTCAGCATAGATCTTAACACTATAGTCTTCACTCTGATCAACACGCTCATTATCGTTCTGCTTTATTTCTTCTTTCTGCACAAGCCCGTCTGCAAAATACTTGACGAGCGCGCGAAGACGGTAAATAAGGATATGGACGACGCACAGAAGGCAAAGGAAGAGGCTGCTGCAGTAAAGGCAGACTACGAACAGCGTCTTGAAACATCAAAGGAAGAGGCAGCCCGCATTGTAGCCGACGCTACAAAGAAGGCGCAGGCAAGAGAGGACGAGATCATCTCTGCCGCAAACGAAGAAGCCGCTTCTATGAAACAGCGTGCGGAAGAATCTATCGAGCGTGAAAAGAAGCGTGCGGTAAACGAGATAAAGGAAGAAATTTCCGATATGGTAGTTATGGCGGCTTCAAAGGTTGCCGAAAAGGAGATAAACGCGCAGGACAACGAGAAGATAATCGACTCTGTTCTGTCGCAGATCGGAAAGGAGAGCTGAAATGGCTGCTGTTGACAAGACATACGGCGACGCATTGTTCTCTCTAATAACCGAAGAGGATGAAAAGGCACTGCCCGACATTCTCGGACAGCTTAAGGGCGTGTCGGAGGTTTTTGCCGCCGAGCCCGATTTTATAAAGCTGCTTCGTACTCCTACTATCCTTATAGAGGAAAAGACAGGGCTTATAAAAGAAGTCTTTGATGGCAAGGTGCACAGTTTCGTGCTTAACTTTCTGTGCATACTTACCGAAAATGACAGACTGCCCGACTTTGAACGGATACTGGCATACTTTACAGAGCTGTATAACGAAAAGCTCGGTATAGCAGATGTTACGGTAACATCTGCAATGCCTCTTTCGGATACGGCTGTCGAAAAGATCAGAGCAAAAATGGCTGATATCACGGGCAAGACCGTTAATATGACGCTGAAAACCGACGATAAGCTCATCGGCGGCGTTGTTATCAGCTACGGCAATACGACTATCGACGGAAGCGTCAAGGCAAGACTTGAACAGCTGAAGGCGGATATTGCCGGAACTATCGACTGACATAAAGATCGTCAGCCGGTAAAAAAATACGAAAGGAAGAACCTCCAATGGATTTACGCCCGGATGAAATAACAGGCATAATTAAATCCCGGATCAAGGACTACGGCTCAAAGATCCGTCTTGAAGATACAGGTACGGTTGTAACTGTAGGTGACGGTATTGTTCGTATACACGGACTTGAAAAGTGTATGATGAACGAGCTGCTGGAATTTGAGAACGGCGTTCGCTGCATGGCGCTCAACTTAGAGCAGGACTTTGTCGGTGCGGTTATGCTGGGCTCAGATGCCGAGATCAAAGAGGGCGATACGGTAAAGCGCACAGGTTCAGTCGTATCTGTACCCGTAGGCGAGGAACTGCTCGGACGAGTAGTAAACGCACTGGGTCAGCCTATCGACGGCAAGGGCGCTATACTCGCAAAGGAAACACGCCCGATCGAAAAGATCGCTCCAGGTATCATTACGAGAAAATCTGTTAACGTTCCGCTTCAGACAGGTATCAAGGCTATCGACTCCATGATACCGATAGGAAGAGGTCAGCGTGAGCTGATCATCGGCGACAGACAGACAGGTAAGACTGCCATTGCGATCGATACGATAATAAATCAGAAGAAAACAGACGTAATTTGTATATACGTTGCTATAGGTCAGAAGGCTTCTACAGTTGCAAACGTTGTAGAACAGCTCACCGCCGCAGGCGCTATGGACTACACAATAGTAGTTTCCGCTACAGCAAGTGAGCTTGCGCCCTTACAGTACATTGCGCCCTACTCGGGATGCACCATGGGTGAATATTTCATGGAAAAGGGCAAGGACGCACTTATAATATATGATGACCTGTCCAAGCACGCTGTGGCTTACAGAGCACTTTCTCTGCTCCTCAAGCGTCCGCCCGGACGTGAGGCTTACCCCGGCGATGTATTCTATCTGCATTCAAGACTGCTCGAAAGAGCCGCAAACTTAAACGAGAACTATGGCGGCGGTTCACTCACCGCACTGCCTATAATCGAAACACAGGCAGGCGACGTTTCTGCGTATATCCCGACCAACGTTATTTCGATAACCGACGGTCAGATATTCCTTGAAACAGAGTTGTTCCACTCGGGCGTAAGACCCGCTGTAAACCCCGGTATCTCGGTATCCCGTGTCGGCGGTAATGCGCAGATAAAGGCTATGAAGAAGGTATCCGGTACTCTTAAGCTCGAATATTCGCAGTTCAGAGAGCTGCAGAGCTTCTCACAGTTCGGTTCGGATCTTGATAAGGATACTAAGGAGCGTCTTGCAAAGGGCGAGCGTATCGTTGAGATATTAAAGCAGGGACAGAATGCTCCGGTAGCTGTTGAAAATCAGGTCATAATCATCTATGCTGTAATCAACAACTATCTGAAGAACATTCCGCTTGAAAAGGTCAGCGACTTTGAGCGTGACCTCTATAAGCATATGGAAGAGGCTCACCCCGATATTACAGCAAGCATAAGAGAAGAAAAGGTACTCACTCCCGAAAACGAAGAAAAGCTTAAAGCCGCTCTCAAGGATTTTTCGGAGAAGTACGTTTAAAACTTAAGATATAAGCATTAAGCGAAAGGAAGAATAGTTATGAAAAAGGCATCACTTGTACTGAGCATCGTTGCTTTGAGCATATCCGCACTCACCCTTGCGCTCACGGTTTTAGAGCTGTTCTATAAAAAGACGACTTATATCGACAGTGACAATATCCGATAAAGGAGGCTTTGCATGGCTTCGGGAAATATGAAGGACATCAAGCGCAGAGTAAAAAGCGTTGAGTCCACTATGCAGATAACGAAGGCTATGGAGCTTGTTGCCTCTTCTAAGCTGAGAAAGGCAAAGCTTCGTGCCGAGGATGCGCGTCCGTTCTTTGATGCACAGTATTCCCTTATGTGCCGCATAGCAGGCGAAACGGAGAACCTGAGCACCGTATATACAAGGCACAGAGAGGTAAAAAACCGACTGTTCATTGTAATAGCGGGCGACAGAGGTCTTGCAGGCGGTTACAACTCCAATATACTGAAGCTGGTACAGCAGACGCACGGCAATGAATATATGCCTAAGATAATAGCTGTCGGCAAAAAGTCTGTGGAGTTCTTTACAAAGCACGAATACGATGTAGTAGCGCAGTTCCCCGGCATTGCGGAGCATATCAAAACGGCAGACGCTACCGATATAGCGCAGATAGCGACAGATCTTTTCACAAAGGGAGAGGTCGATGAGATAGAGCTGTTCTTTACGCAGTTCGTATCCCCTCTTGTACAGACCCCTACCCGTATGCCCGTACTCCCCATAGATGCACCGACAGGCAAGGCAGTACCCGAAAACAAGGCAGGTACGACCTATGACCCAAGTCCTGAGGCAGTTTTCAACCGCGTGATACCAAAGCTTATCACAAGTCTTATCATGTGTGCGGTCAACGAAAGCTATGCTTCTGAGCTTGGCGCAAGACGAACTGCTATGGAGAATGCAACGGACAACGCAGAGGAAATGATCGCAAACCTGTCACTTATGTACAACCGTGCAAGACAGGAAAAGATAACGAACGAGCTCAATGAGATCGTATCGGGTGCTAATGCGCTTAATTAAGTTAAGAAAGGACAGGACTGATCTATGCCACAGAATATCGGCACGGTTGTGCAGATCATCGGTGCGGTACTTGATATAAAGTTTCCCCCGGAGCATCTGCCTAACCTGCTTAACGCCATAGAGATAGAACATGAGGGCAAAAAGCTGACCGTAGAAGTAGCGCAGCATATCGGTGACGATACGGTGCGCTGCATAGCAATGGGAAGCACGGACGGACTTGTAAGAGGACTTCCGGCAGTCGATACGGGCGCGTCAATAAAGGTTCCCGTAGGCAGACAGACCCTCGGCAGAATATTCAACCTGCTCGGCGAGGCTGTTGATAACAAGCCCCAGCCCGAAACGGAAGAAAAATGGGAGATCCATCGTCCCGCTCCGTCATTTGAGGAGCAGGAGGGTTCAACACAGGTACTTGAAACGGGTATCAAGGTCGTAGACCTTATCGCGCCTTACCTTAAGGGCGGTAAGATAGGTCTGTTCGGCGGTGCAGGTGTCGGTAAGACCGTACTTATTATGGAGCTTATCAACAACATCGCTAAACAGCACGGCGGTCTTTCGGTATTCACAGGTGTCGGTGAGCGTACCCGTGAGGGTAACGACCTTTACAACGAAATGACCGAATCCGGTGTTATCGAAAAGACAACGCTTGTTTACGGTCAGATGAACGAGCCGCCCGGAGCGAGAATGAGAGTAGCCCTCTCAGGTCTTACAATGGCTGAATACTTCCGTGATAAGGAAGGTCAGGACGTGCTGCTCTTCATCGATAATATATTCAGATTTACACAGGCAGGCTCTGAGGTTTCGGCTCTGCTCGGACGTATGCCGTCAGCCGTTGGTTATCAGCCTACACTGGCGACCGAAA
>OLHE01000709.1_pt1 | contig 25087 bp, 31 predicted proteins | sample 1605821 | NCBI WGS metagenome assembly OLHE01 (sample SAMN03283250) | human gut metagenome | biome: human-associated habitat; material: feces | host: Homo sapiens | place: USA | collected 2013
GGAGCAGACGGATATCATTTGACATCTTATGCGCACTTGCTGCAATGCCTGCTAAAACATTTGCTACTCTGGTATCTACTTTTCTTGAATAGGTCTGACCGGATACCGGATAACATTCTGCAAATCCCATTTTTTTCGCGATCATCGGATCGATCTTATCGATGGTTTCCTGATCTCCTGCGAATAACTCCTGAAAACTTGCCTGTGTTCCTGTCGTTCCTTTAGAGCCTAAGAGTTTTAAGCTGTTCTGTACATACTCTAAATCCTCTAAATCCATTAAAAATTCCTGCATCCAGAGTGTTGCACGTTTTCCTACGGTAGTCGGCTGTGCCGGCTGGAAATGTGTAAATGCCAGTGTCGGCAGTTCTTTATATTCGTCTGCAAATTTTGCAAGTTCATCGATCACATTGACTAATTTTTTACGGACTAATTTCAGTGCCTCGTTCATGACGATAATGTCCGTATTGTCACCCACATAACAGGAGGTTGCTCCTAAATGAATGATACCTGCTGCCTTTGGGCACTGCTGTCCATAAGCATACACATGGCTCATAACATCATGGCGTACTAACTTTTCACGCTCTTTTGCCACTTCATAATTAATATCCTCGGCATTTGCCTTTAACTCATCGATCTGCTCCTGTGTGATGACCGGTTTTCCATTCTCGGAAAGACCTAATTCCATTTCTGTCTCTGCAAGCGCGATCCAGAGTTTTCTCCAGGTACGGAATTTCATATCCGGTGAAAAAATATACTGCATTTCTTTACTTGCATAGCGCTCTGAGAGCGGACTGTTATATCTGTCTGTTGACATAGGTGTCTCCTTTCGTATACGGGGTATCTGCTTTATATGGTTATGATTGAACTATGATCATCTCTCAAAGTCTCCGCGGATGTCCTCTTTTGGCGGTTCCATCGGATATTTTCCTGTAAAGCATCCTTTACAGATGGACAATCCGTTGACTAATTCTTCTAATCTTGGAATCTCTAAATAGCCTAGGGAATCCGCACCGATCACATCCCGGATCTCTTCTATCGTCCGGTTATAGGCGATCAGCTGCTCTCTTTCCGGAATATCGGTTCCAAAATAACAAGGCCATAAGAATGGCGGGGAGGAAATCCGTACATGTACTTCTGTTGCCCCTGCATCCCTTAGCATACGCACGATACGGTCAGAGGTTGTTCCTCGCACAATGGAATCGTCTATCATGATGACTCGTTTTCCATCTACTGCCTCTTTTAGGACATTCAGCTTGATCTTTACACTGGATTCGCGGTTGCTCTGTTTTGGCTTGATAAAGGTTCTTCCGACATAGCCATTTTTTACAAATGCCGTTCCATAAGGGATTCCCGATTCCATGGCATATCCAAGTGCTGCCGCATTTCCCGATTCCGGCACGCCTACGACTAAGTCTGCCTCTACCGGTGAATCCATTGCTAAAAATCTGCCTGCTTTAATTCTGGAATCATAGACTCCGATCCCATCGATCTGGCTGTCCGGTCTTGCAAAATAAATATATTCAAAAATACAACGTGCCTGTCTTTCTTTCTCTAAACACATCGTGGTATCGGATACGATTCCTTTTTCCGGCGTGATCGTAACCACCTCACCCGGCAGCACATCACGGACAAATTCTGCTCCGAGTGTGTCTAAGGCACAGCTTTCCGATGTTAAAATATAGGCATTGTCTCTTTTTCCGATACAGAGCGGTTTAAATCCATATGGATCTCTTGCGCCGATCAGTTTTCTGGGACTCATGACAACCAGTGCAAAAGCCCCCTGAATCTTTTGTGCTGCTCTTCGCACTGCTTCTTCTACGTTATCGGAATTAAGGCGTTCCCTTGCGATATGATAAGCAATGACCTCTGAATCGATCGTTGTCTGGAAAATCGCTCCGGTATACTCTAATTCTCTGCGAAGCTCATTTGCATTGATCAGATTTCCGTTGTGAGCTAATCCTAAGGTTCCCTTCACATAGTTCAACACCAATGGCTGTGCATTCTCTCGTGTGGAGGCTCCGGCTGTAGAATAGCGGACATGACCGACTCCGATATCTCCTTTCATGGACTCTAAAATATCCTGAGTAAAGACTTCATTCACCAGTCCCATATCCTTATGTGTGGTCACTTTTCCTTTTGGTCCGTCTGTCTTGCTGACTGCAATACCACAGCTCTCCTGTCCGCGGTGCTGCAATGCAAATAAACCATAATAGATTGTGGATGCCACATCATGTCCATCAAAATCATACATTCCAAAGACGCCACATTCCTCATGCAGATCATCCCACGGTGTATTTTTTTCTAATTCTTTATTCTTCATAAAGTTTTAACCTTTCACTACCCGGCTGTCTTTAGACCACCGGTATTCTTCTTACTGCCTGTAATTCTCTATGCAGAATTAATCGAATTTTGTACCAGTCAGCAATTCATAAGCCTCTTTATATTTGTCTACGGTTTTTATGACAACTTCTTCCGGCAGCAGATAATCATTGTCCGGATTTGCTTTTAACCAGTCTCTGACAAACTGTTTGTCAAAGGATGGCTGGGATTTTCCTGCTTCATATCCCTCTAATGGCCAGAATCTGGAGCTGTCCGGTGTGAGCATTTCATCTCCAAGCACTACGTTTCCGTTCTCGTCTAAACCGAACTCAAACTTGGTATCTGCAATGATAATGCCTTTGCTCAACGCATACTCTGCACATTTTTTATACAATGCAATGGTACAGTCCTTGATCTGGTTTGCGTAGTCCGCACCTTTTCCCGGATAGATTTCCTCTAAAATCTCTACACTTCTTTCAAAGGATATATTTTCATCATGCAGTCCGATCTCTGCTTTGGTACTTGGTGTATAGATCGGCTCCGGCAGCTTGTCTGACTCTTTTAAGCCCTCCGGTAATGTAATCCCGCAGACTGTTCCGTTTTCCTTATAACTCTCCCATCCGCTTCCTGTAATATATCCGCGCACGATGCACTCGATCGGAAGCATCTCTAACTTCTTGCACATCATGCTGTTTCCGTCAAATTTTTCCTGCTGGAAAAATTCCGGCATATCTTTCACATCAACGGAAAGCATATGGTTTGGTACGATATCTTTCGTAAAATCAAACCAGAACTTAGACATCTGTGTTAAGATCGCACCCTTTTGGGTAATCTGATTCTTCAAAATGTGGTCAAATGCTGAGATTCTGTCTGTCGCTGTGATAATGAGGCTTTCTCCGATATCATATACCTCGCGTACTTTTCCTTCTTTAATTGGCAAAAATTCCTGTGTACTCATGTCGTCCTCCATTTTCTATGCTTTCCATAACTTAAACTCTGTTTACATACTACAGAAAAAATTATAATACAGGGCGTTTTGGAAAGTCAACGGATTTGACCGGAGTTGTGTTTTTCCGGGTGTAGAAAATTCTGATATTTTTATTAGTTTTTTTGTGTAATTTCTTCCATTTATAAGTTGTGCTAATAACTATGTTATAAAAAACCCTGAAACTCCAAAACCATTTCGGGATTTTGAAATTCCAGGGTCTGCTTTTCATCCGATATATTTTTGACGATCGATCGTCTTATTTTTTGATCAACAGGGATTTTCCGGTCATCTCTGCCGGCTGTTTCATTCCCATGGTCTCGATCAGAGTTGGTACGATATCTGCTAAGCATCCGCCATCTCTTAAGGTATATGCAGGATCATAGTTTACTAAGATAAATGGTACCTGATTGGTGGTATGTGCGGTAAACGGAGCACCTGTCTCGTAGTCGATCAACTGCTCTGCATTTCCGTGGTCTGCACAAATGAACATTACACCATCGACTTCTTTGATCGCCTCTACTGCTTTTCCGACACATTCATCTACTGCTTCTACCGCCTTAATCGCAGCTTCTTCTACTCCGGTATGACCTACCATATCCGGGTTTGCAAAGTTGATGATGATAACATCATATTTATCGGAACGGATGGCTGTTGTCAATTTATCGCATACTTCGTAAGCACTCATCTCCGGTTTTAAGTCATAGGTAGCAACCTTTGGAGAGTTTACTAAGATTCTGTCTTCTCCCTCATTCGGTTCTTCTACACCACCGTTGAAGAAGAAAGTTACATGTGCGTATTTTTCTGTCTCTGCAATACGGGCCTGTGTCATATGATTTGCTGCAAGCCACTCACCGAATGTATTGGTTACGGCAACCTTCGGGAATGCCACAAATTTATTCGGGATCGTCGGATCATAATCGGTAAAGCATACAAAGGTTGTCTTAATTCTTGCACCTCTGTCAAATCCCTTGAAATCATCATCGCAGAAGCATCTGGTGATCTCTCTTGCACGGTCCGGGCGGAAGTTGAAGAAAACAACAGAATCGTTATCTTTAATAGTTGCAACCGGAGCACCGTTTTCCATAACTACGGTTGGTTTTACGAACTCATCTGTCTCATCTTTGTCATAGGACTGCTGAATTGCTTCCGGTCCACTTGCAGCGGTCTGTCCCTCGCCTTTTGTCAGTGCATCATATGCTAATTTTACACGGTCATAGTTGTTATCTCTGTCCATTGCATAGTAGCGTCCGGAAACAGATGCGATCTTACCCACGCCGATCTTTTTCATTTCATCCTCTAATGCAATTGCAAAATCTTTTCCGCTTGCAGGCGGTGTATCACGTCCGTCTAAGAAGCAGTGTACATATACATTGGATAATCCGTTTCTCTTTGCTAACTCTAATAAGCCATAGAGGTGTGTATTGTGGCTATGTACACCACCATCGGATAAGAGTCCGAAGAAATGAAGGTCACTGTTATTTTTCTTGCAGTTTTCTACTGCTTTTAAAAGTGCTTCATTCTCAAAGAAAGTTCCTTCTTCAATATCTTTGGTGATTCTTGTAAGCTCCTGATATACAATACGTCCTGCTCCCATGTTCAGATGTCCTACTTCTGAATTACCCATCTGTCCATCCGGAAGTCCTACTGCTAAGCCGCTGGCATTACCTCTTACAAACGGATACTCTTTCATCAGTTTGTCCATGACCGGAGTCTTTGCCTCTGCTACTGCATTTCCTTTTGTGGTCTTATTCAGACCATATCCATCTAAAATCATTAATACGGTTGGTTTTTTACTCATACTCAATTCCTCTTTTCTTATCACTTTCAGACTTATCTTAAAACAAATCTACACATTTTTCAACTACTTCGATAAATTTGTTACATATCCTTCTTCATCTATGGAAACATCCTTTGAAAGTCCCCGCATAAAATCCAAAACCTCTGTCCTCTGGCTTCCATCGGTCAGGAGTCTGGTCCTCGTTCCCGACTGGATACATGGCAAAAACCGCAAACGGATACTTCCGTCTTTTTGTATCCGCACCTGTGCTACTCCGGTATCTAAGGTCTTGTTATTAAACCAGAAATTTCCCAGACTGTAGAGAACCGGTACGTCCTCTATATAAGCAATTCCCTGTAAACAATGTGTGTGTCCTCCAATGATCACATCGGCTCCTGCACTTACAAATGCTTCCGCTAATTCCTTCTGGTCTGCTCCATAGGAATGATTTCCTTCCGTTCCCCAGTGCGGATATGCAATGACAATATCACTGTTACTCTTTGCTTTTCGGATCACTTCCGTAAATTTGTCAGGTTTTAAGGTCTTTAACACTCCGGGACTGTCTTTCGTTGCTTCTTTTGTATAGGAATACGAACGTTCTATCTGTGTTGCAGCTACTATTGCAATTTTTCTGCCATTTGCAATAAAATAAACAATTTTTTCTGCTTCTTCTAAATTCCTGCCGGCTCCCACATAGGGTATCTGTGCCTGCTCTAGTGTATCCATTGTATCTAACAGTGCTTCTTCTCCATAATCATAAACATGATTATTTGCAAGGGAAACAATATCCGCACCAAGCTGCTGTAACACTTCCACGCGGGATGGCGCCGCCCGGAACGTATATGCCTTTCCGGCTAACGGTGTTCCTCTGTTACTATAGGTAAATTCGTTGTTGATCAGCAAAATATCCGCACTTTGCAGTTCTAACATTAGATCGGATGACAGACAATCATAAATGCCATCTGGCTGTCTGTCCATAAATACGGTCGTAGACCAGCCCTCCGACAGATTGATGTCTCCGGTAAAATCCAACACGGTCTCTTCCCCTGCACATTCTTTGTCATAGATATTTTCTAACAGTTCAGACTGATATCCGGTATCCTGGCAATAGTAGACCCAGAGCACCTGCATCGTATTGCCGGTCAATGTATACCATATATTCGGATCCTGATTTTCCTTTTCTACTTCATCTGCTACTTTTTTTAATGTCTCATCTCCATATTTAGAATGAAACCATGCCAAAAAATTTTCATCGATCGGACGATTACTGATAAATTCTTTCTGGCATTTTTCTAAAATTGTATCATATTCTGTCTGCAGATCTGACCTTGCTCCTGCTTCCTGTTCCTTGTCAGCTTCTGCCTTCTGCCCATCTGCCTGTGCAGTTGTCTGCTTCGTATCTTCATTTTTTTGTTTTAAGTACCATGTTCCTGCAAAATATCCTGTTGCTAAGATCACAAGAAGGATACTTAAAATGATCCCTGCCTTTTGAAGCCTTCGTTTCATAGGTTCCTCTCAAGTTTCTTTTCTCTGCGTTTGTCTTTAACTGTAATAAGCAGCGATGTAAACACCGCTGCTTATCATGATATATCATCGTTATGATTATTTGTAGTTTACGATTACTAATAGCACTGCTCAAATATGTTGATTTTTAGCCATTTATGTCACATTGCATATATAAAAGTGATAGTTTTAAGTGATACTTAAAGTATCATCAAACATCACGAAATGTTATATAAATACTTCTTTACCTCTCATTGCAGTAAGAAAATCATTCTGTGATTCGAGTGATATATAGTATTCTTTTCCAATCTTATTACCATATCCCATTTGGAACATAAGCTTTAAAATTCGTAATGCTTTATTGCTTTCACATTTATATATACTCATAATATCTGTTTTTGTCAAGACTTGATATTTTTTAATCTGTGAATTATATACATCTATTTGGCTATCTTTATCAATACATTGAGCAATTAATTCATCCTTTGACATATTATCATATATTTTACTCAATATTTATTTCTCCTTTTAGTTTATTCCTGTAGAACCAATTCCACCACGATTTACATTATTCAAATGTTCAACCTCTTCAAATTCAATTTCAGGCTTAATTTTATTGATACGGAACTGGCAGATTCTATCATTTTTATTGATTGTAGTGTCTTCCATAGCAATAACTGGATAAAGCCACTGATCGTTATCTCCACTATAGCTGTTGTCAATAACAGCAAAACAATTTGTCTGTAATATCTTAAAATTCTTATATGTACTGCTTCTCGGTACAATATTTGCCTCATATCCATCTGGCAGTTTCATTGCCACTCCTAATGGAATCAAATGAAACTCGCCTTTCTTTAGCTCTACAGTCTCGGCAGAACGCAAATCAATCCAATCACCAATGTTAATCTTTTCAATCTTATCAATTTCGTTATCAAAATATTTGATTTTAATATTTTGAACTCCACAATGGTACATACATTTTTCTTTTGTTTTATCTGTAACGTTTTTATGTATGTAACAATAAATTCTATCACACATAATAGCCATTAAAAATACAGTTATGGCGAAATATGTAATAGTATAATATGATTCATACACACCCCAAGATGCAATTGTTGAGTATCCAAATGCAATAATAAACATAATATCTAAAATTGTCATTACTTTTAATCTTTTTTTTGTCATTTTATCTCCTTATAATTCTACTTTTTCATATAGTCTACAGTTGCAAAATCCTAATGTTGTTGATTCTCTGAATTGCTCACACATACATTTTGTAGATTCATCTTTCTTATTTGCACATAAACAATATCCATCATTATCTTTTATTTGTTGGCGTACACGATTCACTACAGATTTATTTCTATTTTCAACAATTCTCACTTAACCACCTCCTTTAAGTAAGAAATGTATTCTGCCCATTTACCAATAGAGTAAATATATTCCTTACCTTTCAAACCTTTCAATTTCATATCTGCTTTAATATTCTCTATTGGGTTCTTCTTCGTTGCTAATGATTTGATAAAACTGTTTGTACTATGTGTTAGGGTTAAAATGCATTCCTGTGGAATTTTAGCCACTATTTCTTTATAGGCTTGCAATTCCTTGTCTGGTATCTTGAAGTCTTTATTTTTAGGTAAATTCTTTGAACTGAACGGACTAATATTTGAACCGCTTGTTTTAGGTTTTAATAATGGAATAATCTTATCAGAATTGGCATATTTGAATTTGAAAAGAATTTCTGAATCTGTTTTCTCTATATCGAAGATAATGGATGGATTGGTTTCTTGAATTGCCTTTAGAATATTATGACCACGACCTAGACTTGGTATATATGCTTGTAAAATATCTCTACCATAATGAAATACTTTGTTCCCATACTGACAATCAATATAACAATCTACATCTTCTAAATTCCCGTTTAGTTTTCGTATAAAATCATTTGTCCATTGATTATATGGAACTTTGATTCTGTATGTACCTTTGAATTTGTCAATTAAATAACTCGTTATACACCACCACCTTTTATAATCCTATTTTCTTCTACGACATCATTTTCAAACATTATCGTCTTATTTCTATCTCACACAGCACTGCACTGACAGATTGTGGATGGGTCTACTTCAATCATCACATTACACAGTTTGGTATTTTCATCGAAATGCGATAAATCAATAATAAAATGTCTATCAGTGTTTTGTTCTACTACTAAATTTCCAATAATCCAATCTAATTCTTTATAACCTGTGTTATTCCCTTTAATTTTTGCTTTAAAAAAACATCTGTTTTTCATATCGTTTCCTCCAAATTAATTTCTTTATTTAATCACAATATAATATAATCTTATTGTTTTTTATTGATTCTTTTACATTTATTACCTGTTGATTTTTTGAACCAGCCCATTTTTTTGTTACATCCCTTTGTCCATCTATATATTCTCCGTCAACGAGCACATCTACATTAGAAATTATCTCCCATCGTTTCTTTAGTATCTTTTGTAGATTTGGTGCGAATTTACTTCCTGGTAATAATCCATTTTCTGAAAATGGTTGACACTCTTCAAAAGTATATCCAGTATAGAGCCAGATAGTTTTTTCAGGAAAAGAAATACGGATTTCTTGGACTAATTTTAAGACTTCATCGAGGTTATTTTCGTGTAGTGAATCACCACCACTGAAGGTAATGCCCGATATATAATCTTTGGACAGTTCTGTGAATATTTCTTGCTTTGCGGATTCATCAAATTGAATACCACTATCAGGATTCCATGTTTGAGGATTTTGACAATTATAACAATGATGAGAACAGCCTGAGAGCCATAAAACAACTCTCAGACCATCACCATTGTTCATATCATCATGTGTAATATTATGATAATTGATATGAACCACGCTCCTTACATCGAAACTCTATCTGCAATTTCTGCATTTTTAGCCTCATTATATCTTGTTTCGCCATGTACTCTTGTAAATCCCAAGTATCCGTTCATCCTGTCAATTTTAGTAATCATCTTACTACCACACTTAGGACATGTATCCATTTCTACTTGCTGATATCCGCAATCTTCACAGTAGCACATAGCAAGATTTACTCCTTCGTAAAAACCTTTATCCATTGCTCGAAGAATAAGTGTTTTAATAGCTTCTTTGTTATATCCTAGATTGTATCTGCAATACTGAATCTTTCCACCATTAAATAAATTCCAGAAACGTCCTTCTTTATCCTGTTTTTCAATAGGTGACATCTGCTCTGATACATGACAATGGAACGAATTACTTACATAAGGTTTGTCAGATACATTCTCAATAATTCCATAAATCTTACGGAACTGTTCAATCTGAAGACCACATAACGACTCAGCAGGAGTGCCATAAATTGCATATAAAATATGGTCTTCTTCCTTAATTTGATTTGTATAATCGTTGATATGCTGCATAACTTCTAAAGCGAATTGTCCATCCTCACGAATAGATTTACCATTATAAAGTCTCTGTAATTCATTTAATGCAGTAATTCCGTAGCTCATTGTCATTGGTGGAAGAATTGATTTTATCTTATTTGTTGGCTTTAAATTGCCACCTAATAAACCACCTTCACAAAAAGCAACTGGATTTACACTTGCCCTTAATTCACCAATATAATCATATGTTCTCTTATGCAATCCACGGATTAATTCAAGATAATAATCAAGAACCTCATAGAAATCTTTGGATTCTCTACGAGCTTTCGCAAGAATCATAGGAAGATGAAGAGAAACAACACCAAGATTAAAACGTCCTTCAAATATTGGTTTATCGTTTTCATCTGCTGGATGCATACCACCTTTTTCATACCAAGGCGATAAGAAAGCTCTACAGCCCATTGGAGATACCACCATACCATATTTTTTATACATCTCTGCAACATATCCATCACCAGTCAATGATAACCAATCTGGATACATTGTCTTGCTACTACAATCAATTCCTGCATTGAATACATCTGCACTCGGATATTTGTATGAACCATCTCCGTGAAGATTTTTATCATATAAAAATACAATCTTTGGGAATAACACAGGTCGTTTGAATCCATTCTTTCCCTGTCCTTCAGAATGAACTTTAAGAAGTGAAATAGCTGCCATTTTGCCGAACTTGGATGTTGCCAATCCAAGTGTCATCGTAACAAAAGGATAGTCTCCTCGGCTTGATCCGACAGAATTTAACTTCATTTCGATGCCTTGCCATCCTTGTTCAAAATCACGCTGAACTTTTTCTGTAGCATACTCAGAACCTTTCTCACATCTCATATCAGACAATTCTGGAATTAAACCATCAATATCTTCACATATTGCTAGATATTCATTAAGGTATTTTTCATATGATTTTTCAGCATACGGTTCAAGAATTTTATCAACTTCTGGAACTGTAAATCCTCCATACTGTTGTGCGGCTGTTGAAAGAATAATATCTCCCATTACATCAAATGCTGTATCAAGATAATTTGGTTCATTGTACCAAATATTACCCATTTCAAAACCATTGTGCATTACGTTTCCTACATCAAAAAGACAACAATTAAACGTATCAAGTCTTGCACTTCTATCGTGAATATAGATATATCCATCCTTTGCAGCTTGTTTTTCATCATAAGTTAAAAAGAATTTCTTATACAGTTCTCCGCTCAATTCGTTGTAAATAAGGCTTCTTTTTGTTGCTACTAGAGCAGAGTCAGTATTAGCGTTGCTTTTATCTCCAATATATCTGATAGACTGACTACGTTCATATACTTTGTCCATCATATGTACGAAATCTTTTTTATAATTCCTATATTCCTTATACATTTTAGCGACCGTTGGAAAATCTTCTTCCAACACAGATTCTACAATGTTATGCATATCGTAAATTTCAATATCTGTATCTTCATCATAACTTTCATCTATTTTTGCTAATACATCGTTTAAAATCTGTGCATAATCATTGCCTGACAACTCATACATGGCACGTCTAGCAGCTTTGTTACAAGCATCAATAATCTTCTGTTCATTATAAGGCTCTATAGTGCCATCTTTTTTTATTACATTGTACAAATTTTATCTCCTTTCTCGATTCCATAAGAAATCAACCTTTTTATTGTCCTTTCAAAATAAAATAAATCAATTTATGATGTATTTTCTTGACTTATTTTAATGTTTTTGTGAAATATATTTATTAAATCCGCTATTCTCATTACAAGTATACTCAAAATTTGACCAACTTTGTGCAAACTTGTTTGGCTTTGCTGATGCTCTATAACACTTATCTTTCATAGGACAATGTTCACTACTACACATTGTGATATCTGACATATATTCACCTACATATCCTTAATTTTTATTTTCAATACCTCTAATTTCTTATACTTATCAGAATCATATTTTGTATGATCTTTGATAATCATGTGTGTTTGCTCGTTACAAATTAACTCAATAATCATTTTCTTTTCTTCTTTATTCAATATCCAAATCACCTCACGATATTTCCATTTAATTCATCACATACTAATGTTGTATGTGTAACACTATCATCTAAATTAGCATGTGTTTTTACTTTTTTAGTGTTTCTAATACTATATTCTCTATCATTTATTGTTACTGTGAGAAAACTATCTTGTTTTGATAGTAATTCCTTAGCAAGTCCATGACAGGTTAACGTTCTAAAAATCACTTAATCTAATCACCTCGTTTCATTACAATAAATAATATTCCTTAATATATACCAAAGCATCAAATCTATCTTCAAACACGATATCACAATGTTCTTTTATCCATGGATATATATTCTTTGTGCCAAATCCAATAATAGGTATTCCCGTATCAAAAGCCTTTTGTACTTCCATACCAGTTCCAACTGATGAATTTGAATTATCTAAATTTACAAGTAACAAATCACTTTTACTAACTTTATGTAAAAAATAATTCATACACTGTTTCTCAGTCTTAGGCAACAATGTATCATAATTAAAAGATTCACTTGGAATAAATACGTTAACATTGTATCTCTCATTTACTTTTTCCAAACAATCTCTAGTAGATTTTCTCCATTGATATGATTCGTCATTTGATACATGCTTTGTCGCACCAGCAGTATAAACCTGAAATGTCTCCATTATTAATTCCTCCTTACTGTACTAAATTATAAAAATACATTATTGTATCTACTACATCATTAATGTCATCATTGAAATCATTAGAGATAATCTTGTCTGCTAATATTTCAGCAAATTCAAAATCTTTTGTATCTCTTTTAATTCGATCTTCTAATTTATCATTTGTATCATTACGTTTCATTAAACGTTTTTTTATTGTTTCTAAATTCGTATACAAATAAATTACTGTTGGATCAATATCATTATCTCTAATATCTCGAACACCTTCTGGTGTAAGTATAATAATAGTATTTTTATCAGCCTTTTTTAAATCTTCTTTAGCAGAACCATAATACCATGCTTCTCCATTAACATCATATTTCTTCCATTCGGCAAAAAATCCACTTTCAATTTTCTGCAAAAAATCATTTTCTGAAATGTAATGATATGTAATATCTTGGATTTCACCTTCTCGCATCGGTCTAGTTGTATAAGTTACAATCGAATGAAAACCATGTTTTTTTACCAAAATTTCTCTAACAGAGTCTTTTCCTGATGCTGCTTTACCTATTAATACAAGCATTTTATCCATATACCTCCTCTTTAATGACGATTTTTGTGTCTTTCATAATCTTTTTCTGACAATTTTTATAATAAGATTTATATCCTATATAAAAATTGTATAGTTCTGATACATACGGTAATGTTTTAAAAAAAATTGTTCTATCTGATTTTGGATTACACTCAATATATTGCAATAATTGATTGTATGTATATACTTTTGTAGAAGTCTTATCTCCCATTGTTTCATCAAAAGACACATATACATAATTTAAAATACTTCTTTTTGTTCCAAATTCAACGGTATGCTTAATATCATTTTTTATATATGACATGTCTAATATTCCTAGTTTAAAACCATGATCATATGGATGATTACATCTTCCTTTGTAAAAGCAATGACTACATCCTATCCCATCTTCTCCACCCTTACAAATACCACTATCATTTTTATAATCAGGATTATTGTTTTTAACCATTCTCAAAGCATGATTAAATCCCCAAATACTAAATTTATCAAATGTCTTTCTCATCATTTTTTACCTCATATCGTTCACAAATGGATTTGAAAAATGCAATTTCCGATAAGTCATCACTATTCAAAACAACATCAAATGGTTCACGGAGATTTATCGAATAAAGACTCAATAATGATTTTGCATCACAACAATACTTATCTTTTACAATATCCACATCCGATGTCATTTTTGACATATCTTTCGTAAAATCCATAACATCATCTATATTTTGTATCTTAACTTTTATTTTAATCATGATTTATAGCTCCACCCTTTCGTCATATATTTTCACACCAATAATCGTGCTATCCCAATTGTTACATTTTGATACATCACCATGTAATTTAGCATTTGAATCTAATGAGTGAGTATCTACAATGAATTCGGCTAATGAACCATCGTATGTTATAATATGTTGTGTATCAGTGTGTTTATCATCTTTGCAATCTCCTAAAATACATGGAATTATTTCTCCATTTTCTAGTATCAAATCTATATATATACCAACATCTGTTGTAAAATAAGATCCTACTGCAATACAATACCGACCATTCACTTGACGTATACCATAATTACCTGTGTATGCCATTTGTTGTAATTTATATTGAGGACTAGATTCTGATGTGATTGTTTTATAACTCATAAAGCTTTTAATTCCATTTAACGGAACATTGTAATAAATAAAATTTGGAGGTGTTTGAGAAATAAACTTTGAACAAATATAATATTCTTTATCTTCAAAAACAACTTTACTCCATACATAATTACTTTTATCAATTATGTAATCATCTTTTATATACTTGATTTCGTCACCATATTTCAATACAGTGACTATTTCACTCTCAATATCAGGATTAGATCTGATATTCACATCACATGCAGCATATCCAGTAACAACAACTTTTTTATCCTCTAATTCATTATTTAGATTTTCTTGTATAGTTTCTGTAAATATACTAATTGCGCCACTTGCAGTTTCATTTGTTCCTTTTGCTAATATTTCCTGTTTCATAACAGGGGCGACTTGATTTAACGATAATATTAGCAATAATGCTAAAATTTGTTTTCTTTTCATGTCTTCTCCTATAATTTTGATGAATACGTTACAGTTATATATTCTCTTTTTATTTCAACATTTTGATAAAATCCTCTTCTGTTATGATTGGAATATTGAGCGATTTCGCCTTAGTATTTTTAGATGATATAGAATTAATATCGTTATTGATAAGATAACTAACCTTAGAAGATACACTTCCTACAACTTTACCACCATGAGCTTCAATATCAGCTTTGAGAGCATCACGGTTTTGATAATGATTTACACTTCCTGTAATAACAAAAGTCTTATTCTCTAATTCATTTGTAGTTTCTAACATAATGGATTTCTGTGTCTCGAATGTAAACTCATTTGCTAACTGAAGTATGTCTGAGCAGTGATTTTTCCAATAAGTATTGAGTGAACTTATTAATGAATCTCCAACACCAGGCAAATACCTGAAGTATTCTACACCTTTAATTGTCATTTTATCAATAAATGTGTCGAAGTCATAATCAACAGAATCTGCAATCATCATACTTGCTGATTTACCGAGTAACGGAATTGATAGACTATAAAGAAAACGCTCAAGACTTGTTTTACGAGATTTCTCAATAGAGGCAAGAAGCTTATCTACTGATTTCTTACCAAAACCGTCTAAAACTTTCATCTCATTTTCATGATCTGGTAGATGGTAAATGTCTTGAATTGAGTTTAGCCAACCAAGATTAATGAATTTTTCTATTGTAGATTCTGAAAGATTTTCAATATCTAATGCATTTCGGCTTGCTGCGTGAACCAATTTACCCAAGAGTTTGCCCTTGCAGTCTGGATTCTCACATATAAGTACCTCAGAATCGTTCTCTTTAATAATTCTTGTAGGCTGACCACATATAGGACATTTATCAGGAATTTTAAAGTTACCACTCTTATCAATGCTATCGTGTACTTTAGGAATAACCATATTTGAACGATAAACCCTAATTCTATCTCCAATACCAAGCATCATATCTTTAATATATGTAATGTTATGAAGCGTTGCTCTTGTAGTAATTGCTCCATTTAAGTCAACTGGCTCGAAGATTGCTACAGGATTAATTAAACCTGTCTTTGAAGTATTCCATTCAATATCTATAAGCACAGTTTCAAATAATTCGTCTTCATATTTGTATGCCATTGAATGTCGGAAGAATTTATCTGTACGCCCCATTGACTCTGCAATTTTATAATCATCAACTGCCATAACAGCTCCATCATAAGGGATATTATGTGAGTCTGCTGATTCTCTTATTTGATTTAATAAGATTACTAACTCTTCTTTCTGATTAATTCTAGGTGATTTTAATATTGGTATAATCTCAAATCCAATATCTTTAGCCTTGAATAAATCTTTACTAGGAGTTTTATGTTCAAAACCTTTGATAACTCTCCAAGCAACAAATCTCATATTTCTGCTTGCAGCTTCTTTACTATCAAGTAACTGTAATGATCCAGATACAAGATTCCTTGGGTGCTTATACTTCTTATCTTCTGGTAATTTATCATTAATCTCTCTGAAAGTATTCCATCCAATAATTGTTTCGCCATCAATAATAAGTTCGTCCTTATATGGAATTTCCTTTGGTACATTCTTCATTGTTAATACATTCTGAAGGCACTCAGTACCTTTTACTCCATCACCTCTAGTTTCTGCACCTATTAACTTGCCATTAATATAATGAAGGGATGTGGTTAAGCCATCAGCTTTAACAGATAAGAAACAATCCTTATTTCCAATAAATTCAATTAACTCATCTATTGATTTTGTTTTATCAAGTGAGAGCATTGGATGATTGTGTTCAACCTCTTTTAATTCATCTGCGATTGAATAACCAATGTTATGTGTCGGACTGTTAGATAATACAATATCAGTCTCTTCTTCGAGATTTATTAATTCATCATACATTTTATCCCATTCATAATCAGGCATGATTGGAATTTGGTTATAATAAGCATACGAAGCATTATTTAGATCTTTGATAAGTTGTTTTATTCTTTCTAACTTATCCATTTACTTCCTCCTTTTCTCCACAATATTCTTTTAAGTATGTAAGCATTTCTGACTCTTCTGGGAAGAACGGATCTCGCTTCTTTTTACTTTGAACAAATCCAAGAAAATTCATCATAAATTGCCCAAAACGCCAATCTGGGAAATATTTCTTCCATATCCTATTGAGTTCTGCCGTAAACTTATCTATTCGTGCTGGGTTTCTAATATTAATCACCTTCTTTTTCTTTTAATAAATGTGGACACCAATTAGGAATATTGGGCATATCACTTTCCCACTCTATGTATCCTGCTATTTTTTTACCATTACTTCCACAATAATAATCACTTGCATGTTCCCATGAATCTGATGTAACCAAAGGTTGTGTTCTATGCAATGGACAATGACTACAATTATCTATATCATATATAAGTTGAATCTTCGCCATAATATTGCCTCCTATGAAATGAATATTTAGTTTTGAATTGACAAAACATAATCCCTTGTAATTTCTTTATGGAATTCTGTAATCTGTTTCATAACCTGCTCTGCCCACTCTTTTACCTCTGGATTAGCACCACCGCCATCGCATCGTTCTCTAAAAACATGTCCCCATTCACAAAGATTAATCTTCGAGATAAAATTACTAGGAATACCTAACATATAAAGACCACGTTTTACATCCTTGTTGTTTTCATATTCTTTTAAAACATATCCATTAGTCGATTTTACATATGTTTTACCGTTGTGATCAATCTCGTTTGGTAATTCAAATCCAAGAATTTTACAAGCCTGTCCATCTGTTAAAACCTTGTCTTTGTAATAATCAGACATTTCCCCATCGTCAAATGTTGCCAACCTTGTACTATTTCTGATAATTCGATTATCAAATCTTCTTGCGTGTGCATCAACGTCATCTTGTCCAGCTCTATGTAATCCTTCTGTCATAATCGTAATATCAAGATACCTAAGAACTGTAATATGTCTCTTGCCCATACGAAGAAGCATAGATAACCATTTTTCAAATTTTTTATAATTTTCTGAATTTATAACATCGTCATCACAAATACTAATATTTCCATTATTATCCAATATAGAGTTACACACATATTTAATTTCTTCATCCAATTCAGGTGTCCATGTTCTTTTGCTCATAAACATAGATACAAATGCTTCATAAAATCCTGTAATACTTGTTACTGTTGCTTTCAAATTTTTTCCTCCTATTTTCCAAATCCTAATGAAAGTTTAGTTTACTGTGATTCTACCAATTAAAGTATTGTCTATTTCTACACACTGGACATTTGATATTGTAACTACCAAGACCATCATGCATTACACCCATTTGATCAGTTACATTACATTCGCTTTTCTCAAACTCAAATATCGAACTGCATTTATCGCAAGTTAATCTTTTAGTTGGTGTTATTGGTTCGTGTCGCTCTATAATATTCATACCTTATCCTCCTCTAACATTCATTATCCCATCTGATACTACAACCGCATTTACATTTAGACTGTTGCATTTGTATTATGCTTTTACATTTAGGACATCTTACCGATACCCTATGCCACCTAAAAATGGTCTTGTTTTCTATAATTGGTTTATACCTTAAATGCCTATTTCTATTCATTATTCTCTCAACCTTTCACATGAAATAATGGTTTCTTGACCTATCTCTCATCAACCAGTTCTTCTAACACTTCACCAGCTTCTGCTCTATTAATTCCTACAACAAACTTACACTATCTATTATCCCATTTCTCTGGACAATTTTACTAAAACGTGATATATTAATTATAAAATATAAAATAAGAAAGGAGCATAGTTTATGTCTGAGTATTTTAGTATAAATGATTTATTTATAAATTTAATATTTCCACTGATAACATCCATTGTTCCGCTTATTTTAACATATTTTTTGTTTGAGCCACTTATAGGCTTAATAAAAAAACTTGACAAACCTTGACATATGAGATAATATATCATGTGGCGTATGGAGAAGGATTAATTCTTCTCCATTTTTATGTATTGTTTCATTTATGTATTAACTTGAATGAAAAGTCTTTTTAATTAGTAGTCAACAAGATAATTTACTTTCTTATTATGTGCTTCAGCATATTCAATTTCAGATTTTGTTGAGCTTCCAATATATCCATTGACATTGATTACGAAAATTTCATCTGCCATATCAATTTTTCTCTTGTGCATATCATCTAACATAATCTTTTGCTCATCTGTAAATACATCGCCTGAATGACCAAAACACCCAACTGAAATCACAATATAACCATTTAAGGTAAGTTCTTTTTGAACTTTCATAAACTCATCTTTAAATTTTGTACTACCACATAATGTAATCACTTTATAATCTTTTAATCCTTCACGGCATACACCTTCTACTGAATATCCACACATAAATTCATTGTATTCTTTCCCTGGTCTTGGGCAACTCATATAACGTTCCTCCTCTTGTTACTTCAATAACATGTAAATCGCCCATGGATAATAGATATAATCTAACACTGCATTAAAAAGCAATTGGAATCTGTGGAACTTAAAATCCTCAATATTGTAACTAAAAGCTGTTTTTGCTTCTGATAGGTTTACACCTAATGACCATAAACAAGTGAATACCTGTAATGCAGACATTACAATAAACTCAGTTGTTCCAATTTTGTTTCCTAACGCTATGTAAAAGATGATTAAGAATAGTTCCATAAAGAATACAATCAGTATTGCAGCTCCTTGTAGCGTATCACTTAATGGCTCTCCATTATTATTCTCTTTACTTTTTGCAAGCTGCTTAATCAGCTTAATCATTCTCTTTCGCCACAATGTTTTACTTAATGCACTTGGCGTATCTTTAATTCTAAAAAATATCAAAATAAATAAAATTGTTAAAGCTAAAATCTTCATGTTGTATTATTCTCCTTACTTATATCCTAAAACACTTCTTCGCATTTTATTAATTTTGTCAATTTTTCTTCCTTGACGATTGATAAACTTAGCAAGTTTCTTTACTTCTGAATTATGTTTAATATCTTCTTTAGAAAATTCCATTCTAAAAGCGTCTACAAAATCCTGCTGATACTCTTTTAAGTCTACTACCATCTTATTCTCCCACTCTTCCCATACTTATTGCTTGTCCTCTTGTTAATAATGACAATAATTACCGCCACAATAATTGTAAGTAAAAGATTAATCCATAATGGACACAATACCCATAACCAAGACCAATTAATAACGCCTACTAATTTGAGTACAACAAATACAATTGTTAATACTCCGCAAATTCCAATACCTGAACTACTACTATTTCTGTTTGAATTCATTTTATTACCTCCTAATCTTCTGAAAACTGTTGTTTAATTTGCTTTAATATCGTATTTCTTTAATAGTGTGTTTTTCTTTTTCAAATCAGCTTTGCAAGACTTAATATTGCTTTGGTACATATCAATCCTATTTTCTAATGTATCAATTTCCTTTTTCAGACAGTCAATACAATATTGCTTTGCTTCCTCCCTTGTTTCAAATGAATGATATTTTGAACAAGCTATATCCATATCATCCATGTCCATTTTTGAAATTTTATATAAAGAATCAACCTGATACATTGTTTTCTTTACAAGACTATCCTTAAATTTCTGAAGCATTAAATCTGCTAACTTATATTCTTTTGTTGTATATCCATAAAAACCACTATTGTGTTTTTCGACTGAATTTTCCATATCAAAATGTAAGACTTCTATTGATGGGTATGTTTCATTGATATAATCTGTAACCTTTTCTTCGTCATACCAAATATATACAAAGCGTGGTAATTCTTCCATTGGAGCCAATACCTTAATGTAGTTTCTTTTATCTAAATTAATAAAATCAACGTCAAGACCTTTTGCAATATCCATATTTTGCAATTTACACCTTGTTGAAGATATAATTGCATTTGTATATTCTCTTGACCGATAAAACACAAGCATTTTCATTTACTTATTCTCTCCTTTCTTTCCAACGAATGACTAACAAGAAATCCGTCTTTCTTTCTTTCCTTGGCTTTTTGAGTCTCTGAAACGCCCTATTTATAAGCATTCCAGAAATCCTCTACTGTATTATTCTCTACAGTTGAGCTAATAAACTCTTAATTGGTTCTCTACTCATATTTTCTTTTGCCCATGATATGTAACTTGGATCTGACTGAGCAACATCAACGAGCTTATCGCCACTATGCTTTCCAAAGTTCAGAACATAATCCTCTAACTTAACAACTTCCTTTTTTGGTACTTCAAATCCGTCAAACAGAACTTCAATATCTTTACGACTTGCAAGGTAATCTGCTAAATGTAAAATTGTCTGATATTTGTTTTTAGGCAATGGCAATACCGTTGAACTTCTTTTATCAGTATTCCATGCACCCATATGGCTCTCAATTGTAGTTGCAATCATTTCGATTTCTTCGTCAGAAAGTTCATTGCCTTTTAATTCACGAATAACATTAGCTGCTAAAAGAGGATGGTCAAACTTTGTATATTTATTTTTTGTGAAGTCATCATCATTCCCGCTTTTTCGTGAATCATGCATCATCCCTGCAACTCTCATTAAATCTTTCTCTCTTTGAGTAAAATTCTTACCAAAGCAATCAACCGCAAAAATATGGTTTAAGAATCTTACCAAAGCACATGTATGTCTTGCCAATCCTAAATCACCAAGAGTATATTGAGGATGGTATTTTCCCGTACTTGACGCACCCACATTCCAAAAATAATCTGGTATTGTTTCAATACATCTTTCTGCAAATTTTCTAATATCTTCTGACTCAATTGTATTTAAAATCGAATCAAAAATACTTGACTTACTATTCATATATTCTCCTATTCTGCTTTCATAAATATCTGAAGCATTGTTTTTCTATCAAAATTTTCCTTCTTTTTAAGTGCATTATTTACTGTACGAATCTCTCCAAGGTGATAACATTTTTCTTTTGCTCTACTTTCTCCTACATATAACAAATTGGAATTCAACATGAATGTGTGGGCTTTAGGTGTAATTAAAACAACCACCTTAAACTGACCACCCTGAGATTTGTGTGTACTGATGGCATAAGCCAATCGAATATTTTTCATAGAACTTTTTGGGATATAGATAAGTGTTCCATCATAATCAACAACCATTGCATCTTTTAGAATTTTTACAACTCTACCAGATTCACCATTAGCAATAAATGTTGTATTTTTATCATCAATATATTCCTCATTATAGATAATTGCTTTGTAATCATTAGCATAGTTCATTACAATGTCATTCAATCTGAATTCTGTATCTCCAAATGTAATTTTCGCCTTTGGATTAGAATTAACTGCGTTTTGTATCTTCTTATTTAACGCTACTGTTCCATAATCACCTACGTTATAGCAAGATAAGACTGCAATATCATCAACAGAATACCCTTTGGATAACAATGTCTGATAAAGTTTTACAGTATATCCAACAAGTTTATCTTGAAGAATTGGCATAAATATATATGACTGATCTTCACCAAACACTTGCATACCTGTTTTTGTCTTATCTAAATATTCAGTACCAGTTCGTGTATCTGTGGCAACCGTAGATAAACCACCTTTGCCATAACGGAATACCTTATCAAGTGTGATAGTAGGAATATCCTCACATTTCAACAAATCATAAAGTACATTACCAGCACCAACAGAAGGAATCTGTGCATCATCACCAATAAGAAGTAATTTTGTTTTTTCAAAATCTATAGCTTCAAGCAATTTCCTAAATAAGAAAATATCTACCATTGAAAACTCATCCACAATTACTACATCATATGGTAATTTATTCTCTTCATTAAATCCCCAATCAGCAGGTGGCATATACATAAGACCTCTATGGATTGTCATAGCATTTTCATTTGTAAAACCTGACAGTACCTTTGCAGCTCTACCAGTTGGTGCTAAAAGTAAATGTCTTTTGTTATAAGCATTTAACATATTTACAAATGCCTGTGTACTTGAAGATTTACCACTACCACCATATCCAACAAGAAGAACAATGTTATTTTTACACATATATTGTGATGTTTTACACTGATTCTCAGTTAGTTTAAAACCATCAAGTTCCTGGAACTTTGAACAATCACACTCCCATTTTGTATGTATCTGCAATCCTTCTTTTATTCTCTCTGCTATATATTTTTCTGTTTCATATGTTTCTTTTTTACATACGCTTAATAACTCTCTGTCAAATATCACATCATTATCACCTTTGAGAATAAGAGGTAAATTACTTTTTGCTTCTGGAACTAATACATCAAACTGTTTCTTTAAATCTCCAACATGCATATATGTATTACCATTATTTTCATTCTCATCAAGCAGATAATCTACACAAGCTTTTGCTCTTTGATATGATGTTACGAGGTCAAATCCAAAAAACAAAACTGGCTTTTTGCCATTCTTCTGACATTCTTTACCATCCTTATCCAATGCCAATAATAGAGAATCAGCAGTTTTAAAACCAATCCCACCCAACCTGCAAAGACACTGATATGGTTCTTCTCTAATAACTTCCTTGATTTTGTCAACAGAAGTATATTTGTCATACAGTTTTTTTACTGTTGAAAGATTAAATAATCCTCTGAATTCTTCTACAATTTCAGCTAATTTGAAATTCTCTATGACTTTATTCTTAATAACATTGAATGTATAATCTTTAATACCTTTCGTTTTTGATAAATCAATGTCATCTAATCTGTTATTCATTATTCTATCTACGATGTCGGGATATGCTTCTAATAACACATCTGTCTGATTTGGTGTAAGAATTTCATATAAGAAATTCCGTGTTGCAGCTAATGTAGTAGGTTTCTCTCTTTTAATATTGATTACATCGTATCCGACTCCATGAGAATCGGATACCTCCTTTGCTTTTACAATGTAATCTACTCCAAGATTGAGTTCTGAAATATTACCTTTAATAGTTGCTGTGCCATATTTTCCAATCTGTACATCGGGATATTCAAATGAATTGACAGAAACACCATATATTTTGAAGTCAGTAGAATTATATACAAGTCTTTCTGGTACACATTTAAACTCAATTATTTTATCCAACTTTGCATCTCCTTCTAATATACGTCCCACTTCTTTACTATTCTCTCTTTTTCATCTGTTTTAATCCAATCGCCACCAACCTTTTTCATTTTATTTCTCTCACCAAATTCTTTAACATTGATGACATTACCTGTATTAAACGGATTCTCAACAAAAGATTTTCCAGAAGTAATTTTGGTTTTTAGTAATTCGCCAGTTTTCAAATTGTATAGCATTAGATATGGCTTTGTTTTGTCTTTATAAAATTTACATTCTGATACATAATACATGTCTTTTGGTGCTTTTGGATTTGTATATGTAATATATTCAAGATATTCCATTTCGTATTTTATTTGTTCTTTAATTGATAGCTGCTTATTTTCAATTTTTTCTGACAATGCGTTTATAAGACCTTTGTTATTAATCTGAGAAAATTGTTTTTCAGTTTCTCTATCAGAGAATTTTCGAACAACTTCTTCTGGAATACCATAGTCTTGTATTTTTACTTTTTTAAGGATTTTACTTGAACCGAATTTTTCATATAGTTCGGATATATCAAGAAGATATTTGTTATTACCAAATTCAGAAAAGAAATTTAAAATAGTCAAGATTTTTAACTGTTTTGAATTAACAGATGTTTTATTATTTATATCCTCTAATACCTCTACAAAATTATTATAATGATGATTTTTTCCTAATAGATACAACTCTTCCGCAATTTGTTCATTACAATATTTTATTGAAGATATTGATTTATAAATAGTCATTGTATCTTTATCATAAGTATATTCTCCTTTTGACTTACCGAATTTAATATTCTCAATATGTATATTGAAATAATCTAATTCAGATATAATACGACTTGTTTTTTCATTATCTGACTGATATTCATTTAATACTGTTGTAAAGTATTCTAACGGATAATGAACTTTTGCTTCAGCACCATAAATACTATCGTATCCAACGGATACGGCATGTGCAGCATTAAAACTATATCTCGCAGCATCGTCTACAACTTGCCATACTTCATCAAATCCTTCATCAGTACCAAGATTCTTCTTATATCCTGTCAATAATTCTTGTTTTAATTCCTCTTTTGCTTCAGGCGTAAATTTCTTTTTACTAATTTTCTTGATAATATCGTATGTATGATCTTCTTTC
>OLHE01000715.1_pt1 | contig 24912 bp, 18 predicted proteins | sample 1605821 | NCBI WGS metagenome assembly OLHE01 (sample SAMN03283250) | human gut metagenome | biome: human-associated habitat; material: feces | host: Homo sapiens | place: USA | collected 2013
AGAGGAGAAGAACGAAGTCTGAACTGAAGCTGTCATGATTTTGAAGTTTTGAGGGGTTAAACTTGTGGGCCCTGGCCCGATTTTTACACCGCAACAAAAGAATGAGACAGGCAGCAGCCCCGGCTGCGATAGACCAAGTCAAGGGTCGGCGCACAAATTACTCTTTTTCGCAAGGCGCATTTTCGGCTGCTCTCGGCTAAGCCGGAGCAAGCTCCGCTCAGCTCTCGCTGGCACGAAAATTGTCGTAGAGAAAAAGGAAGAATTTTGCAGACGATTTATGTACCCTTGCCAGTCGTAGACGTCCATTCTAACTTCGCGAGTGGAAAAACGGCAAGGTTCATGAGTTCCCCAAAACGTAAATGAAATGGCAGTGTTCCGACCCCGTTCCCTCTAGGATAACACCGCTTATGCAAGGCTCGTCCGACCGTTCGTTGCCCATCCAAGACGATGCAGAACGACAACGATGTGGAACGAAAGCGCGTCCTTCCCCGAAGCCCCGGCCACAGAGCCGCCGCCGATGCCTACCATCAAATATGACTACTCCTTATGCGAGTTCCGCGCCACACCCCGATAGCCCCTCGGCTGGGCTGTACGGTAAAACCGCCTCGCGCCCCACCATATAGCAAGCGAGCCTCGGATTGCCTGACGGCCTACTAAGTGGTCACGTCAAGTGTTTCCAAAGCTCGCAGACGCTCATTATATTTTATGCCTCCAACACTTTGATTCTTTCTGCAACAATCTTAATATTGTCGCCATCTGTCTCCATGACTATGCACCGACCATAATCACACCAGTTGGCGACATAGAAATCAATTCCATAAAAATACGAACTGCGAATGTCTGGAATACTGGTTTCGTAACCGTGAACATTAGCAAAAAGTAAACGAACATTCTCTGTAGCAAATTCGATATCGACTAGGCCAGTGTCGTGTTTGATGTATCTCAATTCGCAGAGCGTATCATCGTGGAAAGCGCAGTAATCGTATGCTTCACGAAGTTCAGCATAGTCGTCAATGAACGGCTCACATTCGGGCGCAAGTTTATATGGATTTGTCATAAGGTTAATATTCAAGTAGCCAGTCAAAATCGCCCATCGGGCAGAATTTAGAGTGTAGATTGTTGATATAATAGAGTATGGCAAAGCTTTCACGACCAAGTCGTTTTGCCTTTAGAATCCAGCGAAAGTCGGTTTGAGCCTGGGCAAGTGCATTTGATGATTCTTCAATCCATCGGTTCCAGTTTTCGAGTTGTGTTTCGTAGAACATTCGCTCGCCTTCCCAAAATTTCATTTTACTAAGTTCGTCTTGACCATAAGGATTCTTTTCGTATTGAGGCTGCCAGTAGCTAAAACGATAGTATCTGAATGAGTCGTATAACGCATATTCAGTGGATTTAAGAGCACACCGAAGACAATCGTCAATCGACAACGATTGAGGTAATTCCTCTGTCTGCATTACGTTGCTTATTCGGTACGAGCCGTTATTTAAAGATGAAATTTTGAAGCGACCAAGTAGATAATGGCTGCGGTATAGGTAAATCCATCCATTGTCAAGGTAAAAACCATAACGGTTTTCCCAGTCGGTACCAAAGGCGCGGAGAATCCGTCGGCGTGTCTCTGAGGAAATTCCGGTGCCTTCATATTGACTATTGACAGGTATGAAATGGTGGATTTCCACATTGGTCAATGCTTCATTTTTTGCGAAGAATTGACGTTGCCAAAGTTGCTGCATCATCAATCGGTCGAAGTCCGGTTTGTATGCCACTATCACTCTTTTAGGCAGTTGTAGATATTCACAATTGAACTTACCCCCAAATTTCACTTTCTTGTAGTAGAATCTGTAGCCATACATGGTAGACGCCATCAAGCCGACGATGGTTGCCATCAGTCGCGGATTTTCTGGCATGTCACGGACGGCATTATGGATTGCACTGCCGAAGTCGAACGCACGATAGAAGCAATCCCATGCGCGCATTAGAAGGCACAGTGTACTTGTGCCTTTGCGCCATTTCCAATTATGGCGCACATCTTTGATGACGGGATTAACCATAGAATAGGTTTCGTCTTTGCTGTATCCCTGTCGGAGTCGTCTGATAATATGCGGAAAGAGAATCCGGGCATAGCCTTCCTCTTTATCCCATGAACGGTCAATCATGACTCGCGATGAAGCTCCGTTTTCGTTATCTTCGTACCATCCTGCCGTGCCAAGTCGAGCCAACATCATGCCGGAAAAAATTCCTTCGTATCTAAAACCATAATCTCCAATCCAATCTTTTGCTTTTTCTGACAGATTGGCAATTTCAGGATGTACGTTTGAGAACTCATTGCGAAAATGCATTCTAAAATCATCTATGCTATCGCCATCGCATTGAATGGGATGGTCGAAAAGATACGTCGATGTAGCAATGACCGACAGACCATATTCCGATAACAGTGCCTTATCGTCAAAGAGTTGACGATAAAAGGTCGCCTTATCCCTGAGATACGTGTCTGCGGCAAGATCGCCAATTATTCCGCCTATCATAATATCGTGGTTAGTCCGTTAGGACGTTGAACTACAATTTTCTCTTTGCTTTCTATGTAGATGTTGATGCCAATGCGCTTTGACATGGGAGCATTACGGTCGAGTTCAGCAATTTCTGCAGTGAATATCTCGTGCCAGCCCATGTTGAGAAGCATCGCAAGTTCGGCATTATCGGTTTTGGGCACATAGCCCAGAATAAAGTCGAATTCAAAGTCAAAATCTTCAGGACATTCGGGGTCGTAGTCGCCATCGAGAGCAATAGCCACAGCGTTCTTGTCGTACTCGTTATCGGGTTGCGGTACGAGCGCGAGCTTGGCTCCCTGATAGAGTTCGTCCCACACATCGTCGATATCATGGAACATCAGACCGGCGATATAGACGTGCTTGAACAATCGGCGAAATTTACTAACTCGCTCCGGTTCAGGGGGAGCTGCCGGAATCCCCGGCAATGGTAGCTCTATGTCGCCTTGCAGTGGTATGTCCGGCGGGTATGGCATTCCCTCTGTTGGTCCCTCGCGAACTACTGAGCCTTCTTCTGGTTGAATAACGCCTACTTCCTCGTCGCCATCTCCCTTAACTGGTTGACGTAGTAGTTCCATTATAAGACCACGCATTTCTTCGTCAGAGTCGCATCCTTCTTGATCAATGTTTGTAATATGTCGGTTCTGAAGCTGTCTTTCCAAGTCGGCCAATTCCGCATCGCACAGCGGGCAGGTGCCGGAGCAATCTTCCTCGTGCTCGCACTCGTGAGGATTATATTCGAGTCCATAACGTGCGGCAACGCGTGCACGCATACGGAGCAGCAGTTCGCATTTGCGTTTTCCTCTGTTCATGGTTTTATCGGTTTGCGGTAAGTAAATTCATCGATGTCAGTGAAGCCCATCTCGCGGAGTCGGGCGATTGAGGCGCGGACGTCTACGTCGGTGTTGAAATCGGGGATATGTGGCACACGTATGGTAATCTTACGTATCTCGCGGTAAGCGGCGAGGTGGTCGAGCCTTTTGAGCATCGGCGATATGTCATTGCCCGTGTATCGTTGATATATGTCGGGATTCATATCCTTTATGTCGACAATCCAATGGTCCACTACCGTCAGAAGTTCCCGAAGACAATAGCCGGGGACATTGAGTGAAGTTTCAACGGTGATTTTCCACCGTCCGTTGCAAAGTTGGTGAAAGGCTTGTATAAACCTGTAGCGAAGCAACGGTTCTCCACCACCGAAACAGATGCCTCCACCGGTCATCTGAAAGTATATATTGTCCTGTGATACCTCGTGGTAGAGGCTGCGCGGCGAGTATAACTTCGCACTGGGAATATCTTTGATATGCTGGTGGCACTGGTTGTTGAGGCACCATTTGCACCGCAGCGGGCAGCCTACAAATGTTACGAGCGTAGTTACGCCATCTCCATCGGTAGCCATACGCAACCGGCTGACCCCGAAAATCGGTGCCAGCACCCTGCGCTCCGGTGTCTCAATCTGCTGCTTCATCACATACTCGCAATTACGGATAGAATGATTATGGGGATGCAGATTGAAGCTATGACGATTCCGATCTTAAGACGGCGCTTGTAGTCGGATTTGAGTTCGGCAAGTTCAGCCTGTTTCTTCTCCAGCAGAGCGGTGTCCTTGGCAAGGCGTTTCTCTGCGGTCTCCAGTCGTAACAGGATTTTCTTGTAGCGACCGGTACCATCTTCGAGCTTTGCGAGGTTTTCCCTTAGAGCCGGGATGCGCTGCTTGTCAGAGCCAATGCGCCCACGGATATTGCCAATCTCGCGCTCACACTTCTGGATAGGCGTCAACTTCTGCGGTTTCGGCTTGTACGGCATAACATAATATGCCGGCTCGTCGAACCCGAAATAAGAGTCCGACCCGCAGTTGGCATAGAAGCCATCCACATACATATCATGCACGGTATCACCGTTGTAACCGTCCCAGCTCATTCTATTTTCGTTTTAAGCTCCAGTAATAATTCTCGACCTCAACAAGTCCTTTGCGGGTCAAAGAGCCGTAAAGTATGCTGTTGATTTTTGTCTTCTCACATTTGAGCGCTTGCGCAATAATGTTAGCTTTCAAAGCTTTATTACTTTGAAGCAGCTCTAAAATTTTGCCTTCCAGAATTTCCTCCGGAGATTGCTGGGCAACTATATTGGCTTTATCCTTTATGCCGATTTCTTCAAGAAATTCGGTGACTTTTGAGTCAATAATGACATTATTAGGCAAAATTCTGTCGGTCAAGTGAATACCTTCAAGGGTTTTGCAGCGACTAAGCGCTACATACACTTGACCGGCAGCAAAGGCTTTAGATGCATCGATAACTACTTCTTCAAAGGTCAATCCCTGAGACTTGTGGATGGTTACACACCATGCAAGGCGCAGCGGCAATTGATAGAAAGTTGCATACTGCTCGCGGTAAATAACTTTAGTTCGTTTATCGAGAGTATATCGGTAGAAATCCCAGTGAGCGTTGAACACATCTATAACCGCGCCCTCATCTGTGCGCACCCTTACGCTGTAATCCTGAAGTCTGATGACAGTTCCAAGTGTCCCATTGACATATTTGCCACCTTCATTGTCATTGCGAAGGAACATCACTCGGGCACCGACTTTAAGCTTTAGATAAAAGTCGGTCGGCCACTCGCTTTTGTCGAGGAAACCACCCTTCACCTCAGCATCGTATTGACGCATTTCGCCGGGAATACTATTTAGCTGAGCCCAGTTAAAACTATCAGCCTTACGATTGTGAGTCGTGAGACGTATGCCATGTCGCGGATTGAGTTCCTTATTCGCGACTGAATATCGTGTATTCAGTTCGCATAACATCGATGGAGTTGCGTGACCGATGCGAATGGCATTTAGTATCGTCTTGAAAGAAGCATCGTCTTGGCGGTAAACCTTGGTAAGTTCTACTACCTTTACTTTGAGCTTCTTAAACTCAGTGCTACTGAAGAAATATGGATTAGGATATGCTGTCTTGAGAATATCCCAGTCTTCATCTTCGGTAACAGGTATGAGCTGATACAGGTCGCCAAAGACAACAATCTGAGTACCACCGAAGGGCAACGATGAGTTCTTGACATGTTTGAGAATATAGCTCATTTTGTCAAGAAGATCGCAACGCACCATACTGATTTCATCAATGATAATCAGTGATGTGGCCTTTAGCGTTTCAGCGACATTTGGTGTCAGCTTGGCAATCTCAGGAAGAGAGTTTGAAGGTACCCACGGGCCTAAATCCATCCTAAAGAATGAGTGGATGGTGGCACCGTCAGCGTTTTTGGCAGCAATGCCCGTAGGCGCAAGCACAGCGACGTCGCCACGGTTATTAAGCCGGGCAACAATTTGTTTTAATATATACGTCTTACCAGTTCCAGCCTTACCTGTTACGAAAACGTTGGCGCCTTTTCGGATGAGGGCAATAATTGAGTCTGCATCTGAAGCATCAGTTATATCGAAACGGCTGGCAGTTTCGTCTAATGTATCTGCATACCGAGTCTCTGTTTTGAGTTGGTCGAAAAACTTCCTTGCAAACTGCTCCCAGTGCCATAGACTACAATCAATGGCGCTGAATTTATTTTTGCAAAGGGCCGGAATGCGAGTCTCGGGGACTCCATTCTTCAATTTAAGCTTTGCAAAATTAGCGACAGAGCGCAGGTTGAAAGGGTTTTCCATGGTGTGCAGAGGAGTTAGTCTTCGAGAAGGAAGCGTCGCGCTGCGAGATACTTGTTGTAGCGGGCGGCCATGTCGGCGTCGAAGTGGTCGAGGCGCAGAGCGTTGAGATTGTCTTCGAGGTCGTGGAGCTTAACTACGCGGCCAATAGGATTTTGTTTAGCTCGACGAACAAAATCCTCATAGCTCTCGCCTTCGCGTTTGGTCACGGATAGAATGGCGTCAACGATTTCTTGCGAGAAACCTTCAGCAAGCACATCCTCGGCGGTGACACCGCGGTCCTCTATCACGTCGTGAAGAAACGCCACAATCTTCTGCTCCGAAGTATCACATTTAAGCGCTACTCGCATAGGATGCAACATATATGGTTGGCCGACCTTGTCAGTCTGCTCGGCATGACTCTCGACGCAAATTTTTGCGGCAAGTTCAACGAGTTCATTATCCTTCTTGGGATTCATTTGTCCTGATACTTAATTGTGACCTTAGATATTGCCATCTTGTTGTTTGCGCTTTTCTTCGACTTCAGCCTGATATTCTTCAAAGGTTTTGCCGTTGGGGAAATAGGTCTCGTAGTAAAGCTCGTCAATGGTTTTGCCATTGAACGTCCAGTATTTGCCCATACGACCATTCTTGCCGCGAAGTTCAGTCGTCAGCGGAGTGAGATAGGTTTCCTTTCCGTTGCATATAACCTTACGGTTGGTTGCAACGGTTGCTATGATTGAGGGGTCCGGGACAAATGTGAGGACATCACCGACGTTCAGTCCCATCTCGAAGAAGTAGAATGTGGGATACCCGACAGTCCCTTTACTCTCGCGGTTTGATGAAGCGCCGCCCTTGGATGTTTTTGTCATTTCGTCCATGACGATGACAAGATCATGGCGGAGCGTGTATATGGTCTCCTTGCTCGCTTCTTCAAACTGCATATTGAAGAATACCGGCCACCAACATTCAGACCTTGGATTGAGGCGGCGCACGATGCGGAATTTGCCGTTGCTACCGGCTATAAGAAGTCCGAGGGCGTCTATACGGTTGATAATATCGGTGCGCTTCAATTTTAGATTGGCGGCGACATCGCGCACATAAGCGGTATAGTCTTTCGCTTTATGAAATTCGCGGAGTAAATTCCAGGAATTTATATCATTTTCCGCAATATCGCGCAGAATCGTGCGCCATTCATCAAGCGAAATAGGTATGCGTTGGTCGGTGTCATATCTTCCATCAGAATCTTTGACACAACGGATTGTCAGCTTGTCAAAGTCCAACGCTTCCGGATAGTATGCGCCCACCATCCATAGGAAATTTCGACAGGTATAATAATGCTCGTCATAAGGAGCATTGAAGTATTCGGGTTTCAATTCACCGGCGCAGGGGATCATATCAACTGTGCCGTTTTGAATTTCAACATCCCAGCCATCGAATTTCCAATGTTCGATATTGCCTTCACTGGGTCGTACTACAAGATGAACGTTGTGGATATAACCTTTTTTGGAGACACCGCAAAAATACACAGCATCATAATCGCTATCGGGCGTTTCGTCCATATCGATAACAGGATGATTTCCCATATCGGGGTTATAAGCTTTGCTGAATTTTTTGCTCTGTTTACCTTTTAGGCAAGGGAAGCAATGCTGAGATACATTGCCACCGTTGACGTATTTAGCCCACAGCCACTCGAACTGTTCGGGGTCGAAATTATGATGTATCGTAATCATAATGATTTAGCTATTTTTTGGTTCCGGATTTAATCAAAGGAACAGGAATGGGACATTTATAGAATTTAAGTGTGCGCTTGAGCGGCTTCTTCTGCGACATCGTGAAGCGGAAGGGTTTGTCGTTACGCTCTGCGAGAACGGGATAAAGTATCACGCACGGCACTACGGGAACGGAGTCTTCATCGGTGCAGTCGATGCCGAGGGCTTTAAGAAGAGACTTGTCGCGGGCATAGCCGGAAAGCTGTTTGATATTCTCTGCTTTGACTTCTTCGCTTGCATCGTAATCAGTAATGTACTTGGTGTCAAGTACGGCCTTCATTGATGGTGTATTCAGCAGGAAGTCAGCCACAAATCGGTTGCGGTAGCCGCAGACCTGATACATGATGCCTTTGCCATAACGCTCGCGAAGAAGTGCGAGTGTATAGTGCTCAAACAGGAGCGCCATGTCTATGCGGAACACCGGCACATAGTCCGACATATCACCTTCTGACTTGCTTAAGGAAATGTCTTGTCGGCGCTGGAGCATTAATGCAAGTCGCAGAGCTTCCGTATAGTCGCAAAACAATTTGTTGTGCTTGATTTGCGGAGCTTTGCCCTGGAAATCAGGTGACACATCGGCGAAGGCGCTCAGGCATGAACCGCACTTTGCCGCGAGGGTCGCGTATGCCTTGTGTTGCGCCATAAGCGAAATCATATCGCGGGCAACCAGCAGGCCACGTTTTATGTAACGGTTCTCGGGAGTGTCAACAGAATACTCATTGTATTTGCACAGCACACTCTCTCGATGGCCGGTCAGCAGATTGCGTCGCTCGTTGCCAATAACGTCGATACGGCCTTTGACCTTGCATAGGTTTTCATGCCTGGCTACATACCCCTTGCGGAGAATACGCGAGGCGATACGCTCCACACAATTGAGGAATTGTACGACAAGCAGCGGTGACAGAATTGAGTTGAGTGCTTTCGACTTGATTGGCCTGGCATCGAAGTCTATGTCATAGATTGTCGAGAAATCATCGTCCGGTTCTGACGTCCGCAGACAGGTCATAAACATCTCCAGGAAGTCGATATTGGGGACCTTAGGAGTTACGACCAATGCCTTTGTCTGCTTTTCATCGAGCCACTCAGCGCCGATGCGGTAATATGTCGTGAATACATCCTTTTTTTCCGTAGTCGAGAACTCGCATAGCACAAGATTGACCTGCTCCGTTACAAACCTGCGCGTATCGTAGTTGATACGTTGGCGGAGCGCATCAGCATCCAGTCCTTCGAGGCGGTTGGCGTCAATCGGGCTATGTTCACTCGTTACTATCGTCATCGTCTTCTTCTGGCGTTACTGGGTTGTAAGGCTTGAGCTGCATCCAACTGTCGAAGTATTTTCGGGCTTCGTCGGGTCGGATAGTGAGGATTCCGTCCTTGATATATTCTTTGATAAGAGGAATAATCTCGAACTCCATCTTCATACGCATCTCTTGGGCGTTTTCTTCAGCTTCATTCTCCTTGTTAAGCATGAAATAGCTGTGGCCTACCATGAGGTCGTCAACGTCCATGTCGGCGTAGCGATGGTCGGTAATGAACTTTTTTACATCGTCGAACAGAGCCTGAGCCGTCGGCCACTTCACCAGCTCGCGTTCAGCAGGTATGGTGAGGAAAGCAAACCGACGGCGGATAGCATAGTCGATTGTGCCGGTAGAGCGGTCGGTAGTGTTCATCGTGCCAATGATATAGAGATTCTTAGGCACACCGAAGCCCTTTTCATCTTTTGAGTACGGCAACTGTAGTGTGATGCCATGGTCTTCACCGAGTCGCTTGTCTGCTTCCAGTAACGTAATCAGTTCACCGAAAATCTTGGAGACGTTGCCACGGTTTATCTCGTCGATAATGAGGACGTAGGGTTTCTGCGCACTGGGAACAGCTACCGGCACCTTTGGCGCATACTTACTGATAACATCAAGAATATCCTTCAAGTCGATGCTCAGACGATAAACCGTTCCTAATGTCATTCTTTTACCATTATTGATGTCAACAATATTATGTTTGAAGCCGGTTGCAAACCATTTGACATCACGGTAACGGGGATATTCACCACCATCTGCACGATATTCGTAATCGCCGGTAACGATGCCTATGGCGTCTGTTTCTGACTGCGAATAGCAGCTGACTATAATATCGCCTTTCTTCATTATGTCAGAATCATAGAAGGTGCGCAAGATATTTTTGCCCTCAGTCACTTTAGGATTATCCTCAGAGAAATCGATGTCGCCGTATTGTTCCCAGCTGATACGGATATGTCCGTTCTGCAAGCAGTCCTTGCGAATAGGATTGTCGCCGGTTCCTCCGAGAGATACCTTCCAGATGGTGGGATTATCATTCATGAGATTGAGTCCTTCGATTGTCTCAGACCCGGTTTCCTCAATATCACTGGCGACCTGAGCAGCTTTGCACATGCGCTTAAAGACACCGTCATTCACCTCATAACGCACAATTCCGCCGTCATATATCGGCTTTATGCCCTCTACGAAATCCTCATAGTCCATTGACTGGTGAAAAGTGGTGAAACCTATGCGTCGGGCCTCACGCAGTTCATCGTAGCGGTCCATAACATCTTTATGGTGCTCGGGCACTACGCCGTCAATCAATGCCACGGCAAGCGCTGCCGTGTTGTAGGTTTTGCCGGTGCCGGGAGCACCTTGCAGAATAAGATTCTTTTTTGATTGCAGAAGACTGTATGCTTTTGATACGAGTGGCGACATAACTGTAGCGGTTTTAAGTTTGAGTGAATCTTTGAGAGAATTGGCCTGACGTTTGCCGAGCCAGTAGCCGAAGTCGGTGGCAAGAGGGCCGAAGAGCGGTACCTCCCCGTAGCCTTCATCGGCGAGGCGCTTGTTGACATGATTGATTAAGGCTTGATTCGATGAAATATATTGCCAAATGGTGCGATACATTTGGTATCCTTTGACAACCTCTTCCGGGCGCCCGGTACGGCCAATCTCAACTCCCAGCCCCAATTTAGCCGAGACTTCACGATAGATGCTGTATTTGAAAATCGGATATTTCTCCGGGTATCTCAGCCACAGATATGTGCTGATGGCGTTAGTATTCTGATAATGTATGCGATTCTCCTTGAGTAAATCCGGGAAATACTTTTTCATCATTTCGTCCGAACTTTTCACAAAGGAGTCAAAACGTTCTTCGAGGTTCTTGGATTCGTCGAAAAGATTGCGGAACATCTCTCGTAGTCTTTCTGCATCTGCTTGGGCAAAACGCTCTAACATGCCCAATGGAAATGCATTCATCGAAGCGAGAAGATTATCTGTGTCGGCCATGGCAGCCGACAGCATATCGGCAAAGTTCTCCGCTTCTATATCCCATTTGGCCCGGAAGGTCTTTATAGCCTGCCACTTATACACTTCTTCGTGCCAAAACGAATCCAGCTCACGGGTATATTGCTCGACATGGAGAGTAACGACTCGGTCGCGCAGAGCCTCGATGAGTTCTGGACGAAGATACCATACAAAGCCATCAGTGGTGTTTTTGCCTCGTGCCATGCAGACCGGCCAAAATTTCTGCTCGTCTGAGTCATGTGATAATATTCGGAAATCCGTGAATCGCTTTTGCACATTGCGGCAGAAGCCATTGATGGAACCGGTATAATACGCAGGCTTGCGGCCATACTCTTCCGCGGCTTTGGTGCACGAAGCTCCATGGCCAGGCAAAAAATAGAACGACAGCAATGCAGTCATTGCCGACTCCGACGCGACTGTCTTGTCGCGCAGCATATCGGCCCAGTCATCCTTAGTGATTGGGACTTCGCAAGTGTACCAGCCGCCGGTGCCTTTATTTAGTTTTATATTTTGCATATGCTTTAGTCAAAAAGAGATTGCGGTTTTTGTGTTTGTTTGCTGTTCTTATGGCTGTCGATGACTGTTTTTAACTTTTCCTTGAAGCGTTTATCATGTTTGTAGAGTAGGCCTTTATCGTACGTAATAATAGTGCTTACCATCTTCCATACGTTGTCAGCAGCCTTGAAAATAGCTTCGATGCTAACTCCTGCCGGGATTTCTTTGTTTGCATTCAGATAACCTGACAGGTATCTTTCGGACGGGGATTGCAATCCGATACGCTGACAAATTAGCCATGCTACAGACTCGGCTTCAAACTCCATTACATCATGTGGAAGATTGCGTGATTGCCACCATTCCTTTTGCCCGGGAGGCGAAATGAGATGATGACAGAAAAAGTGTCCCAGTTCATGTAGTATACTGGCCATCGTCTCGCCATCTCCTGCATGAGAATTTATACTGATGAGGTAGTGAGCTGGATATTCAAGATAGAAGTTTTTGTTTTGAAAGACCAATGGATGACTTTCTTCTCGCAGAAGTCTTAGTTGAGCACCATAGTTCGAACCGGCAACAAAATTAGGATTGAAGGCCATTCCATGTGCCGAAAAATTACAGATAACCTGTTCAAGGTACTTTCGGCAGAATTGCCCCGTGGTCGCAAACGGTTGTTTCAAATATTCCGTTAATGGCCCAAACTCCTTTGTCAGTTTAGGATTCTTATTGAGTGGGAAAGTATCTGAGATGTCGAATAAATATTCGAGCGGACCAAAGGGAATGAGCACTAAAACAGGTCGTGCATTGGGTAGAATGCCACAGTCAAATTCTTTCGCCCATTTGGTTTCTGTCAAAAGATACGTTGCTCCCGGTCTCTGAATAAAGACCAACATTGCATTATACGGGCCTATCTGCTTCATTTTACCGCAGAAAGTCAGCATCTTCTGAAAATTTTCAGAAGATCGATAGCTCTTTACCCCTCCAAAGAGGACGTCTAATCTCGCTTGTTGGTCAGTGTCGCTCATCAGTAATATTGTTCAATGTAGGAGTAAGCCTTTTCAAAGACTTCGTTGTCTTTGATTTGATACTTAATCCAAAGGATGGAACGGAGTTTCTTTTTGATTTCGCGCTTGGCAGTTACGCTCTTGAAGGCATCCTTGAACTGCCGGATGATTTTGACGACTTCGTTATCGATGTCGTTGACCACTTGCTCTACTATGATGGGCGTTTCCGGTGTCTTAATTGACTCGAAGAGGTCGGTAAGGGCGGCGCGTGCTTTCGCATGCGGGTCTTCTGGAACCTCGATTTTCTTTTCCTCTTCAAGCACTTGGCGGGCAAGTTCGAGCAACTGCTTCAGAAAGTCTATACTTGTAATGAGACTTTCTTCGAGACGTTGGCGCAATTCGTCGAGTTTCTCGGCAAATTCTTTGTATTTGCCTGTCTTGGGGTGCTTGCCGAGGCGCAGGCGAAGCAGCTTCTCAACTTCGATGATGCGCTTCTCTCGCTTCTTCTCGTCCTCAATGACAGAGTCGATGATGTCGGCATCGACCACAAGTTCTTCAAGAGGACGGCCAATATCAATGGTGTCGATATTCTGATGGATAATTTCGATGGTCTTAGCGCCGAGGATAGTCCAGATGAGCGAGCCGGGCGTTACAGGGCGCACGCTCTGATAGACCGAGGCGAGCCATGTATAATCGGCAAGATGTGGCTTCAACGCCTCGTCGGGACTTACAATTTCCCACGCCTTTGCCAATCGGGCAAAATTGCGTGCAAAGTCGGTCTTCTTCTGCGGGTCGCGAATAGCCTGCTGAGCAGCAGAAAGCCCTTCCCAACCGCCTACTGTACGGTCGACTCCGGGGAAGAAGGCCACACAATCAGCGACATAACCGGGTATAAGAGCCTTGATTTCTTCAAGGTTCTTGACGATGCCTTTGATGGTTTCTTCATCGAAGGCAAGCGATTTGGCCACGTTGTCAAACACTCCGACGAAATCCACAATGAGTCCGGATTTCTTATTCTCGTTATATTTGCGATTGGTGCGACATATAGCCTGTAGAAGTGTGTGGTTCTTCATAGGCTTGTCAAGGTACATGCACTGCAGAATCGGCGCATCAAAGCCGGTGAGCAGTTTGCTGGTTACGATGACAAACTTCAGTGGCGACAACGGGTCGCGGAAGTGGTTGAGAAGTTTCTTCTCTTCGTCGCGGGTGCGTTTATGCTCCTTGTATTCGTCGGCCTTGTCGCCGGTGGTGTGCATCACGATAGCCGTTTGGTCTTCGGTGCCCAGCAGGGCGTCGATGGCCCGCTTGTATTTGATGCAACAGTCGCGGTTATAGACCACCACCTGTGCCTTCATTCCGTTGGGCTCAATCTGTTCGCGGAAATGGTTGACAATATATTTGCAGACCTCATTGATACGCTCCTGCGAGGTAAAAAAGGCTTCGACAGAAGTGCGACGCACGAGTTCGTTCTTTTCTTCTTCGCTGATTTGGTCAGTCAGTTCGTCAAATGCTTTCTGAAGTTCTTCTTGATTGAGATGCATCGACACAGGCACAGTCTGGAAGTTTAGTTCGAGTGTGGCACCGTCAGCTACGGAATTTTGGAAGGTGTACTTCGATATATATCCGTATTTGTCTTCCTCGGCACCAAAAGCAGCAAAAGTATTGTGGTCATTGCGGTTGATAGGGGTACCTGTCAAGCCAAAAAAGAACGCGTTGGGGAGAGCCGTGCGCATTTTAGATCCGAGGTTGCCTTCCTGCGTGCGGTGGGCTTCGTCCATCAGCAGGATTATGTTGTCACGAGTGTCAATTACCTGACCATCGGCAAGGTCTCCGAACTTGAAGATAGTGGTAATGAGGATTTTCCTCATCTTGATTTTCTGTTCGAGTTCTTCCTTCGATGATATGCTGTCGACGTTAGGTATATCGGCACGGGTGAAGTCACCGGTGATTTGGTCTTCGAGGTCGATGCGGTCGTCAACAATGATGACCGTAGGCGCATTTAACTCGGGCATACGGCGCAGTTTCTGAGCAGCGAATACCATGAGCCATGATTTGCCCGAGCCCTGGAAGTGCCAGATAAGTCCCTTGCGCGGACCTTTGCCATCGCGGATGGTATTGAGGACGCGCTGCACAATGGCCTCTCCTCCGAGATATTGCTGATAACGGCACACGATTTTAATCTTGTTGCCGGAAGGTGTTCCGCTGAAAACGGTGTAGAAGCGGTATATGTCAAGCAGTCGCTCGGGCGATATGAGAGTGAGGTAGTTATGCTTGACGCTTTCGAGGTCGCCGTGTTTGCGATCTTCATCTGCATACCACGGCCCCCACTTTTCGACGGGAGCGCAGACGCTGCCGTATTGCAGTTCCTTGCCTTCGGAAGCAAATGTAAGGATGTTGGACACAAACATCTGTGAGATGCTTCGCTCGTAGTGTAGTATGTCTGTAGCACCGTCAGCCCATGTAACATCGGGACGAACCGGTGTCTTAGCCTCGCCGATAACCATTGGGATACCGTTGATGATGTACACCAGATCAAGTCGTTTGCCTCCCTGGTGGCTTGGCCGCGGGAACTCCCATTGGTTGGTGACGATGCAACGGTTCTTCGACATATCATCGCTAAAGAAGCGGATGTTGATATTGTCGCCGTCAGGGCCGAAAGGATAAGAATTTTCTTCAAACAGCAGACGACGGAACTGGTCGTTGGCACTAACGAGATTGTCAAAATCGTTACACGACAATATGCAGGCTCGCAGTTTATATATCACCTGTTCAGCCTGCTCCGGAGTAATTCTGTTGATCTCAATCAGCGCTCTCATCAGCCATTCTCCAACAAGGATGTCATCGGGAATACGGGGAACCTGGCTCGGTTCAACGTATATCCAGCCCTGTTCAGCAGCGGCGTTAACGAGCATTTCCTCTACTGTATTTGATTCGTTAAAGTATGCCATATGATGTTTCGTTTATTTCGTAATATTTTGATTTGTCGGCCTGCTGAGTGATGACAACAAACTGTTGTTGGTCGTCCAAATCAGGGACAGGAATTTTGATTTTACCGAGATTGCTTCGGCTAATTCGTAAACGAGTGGTGCCACTCAGGCAAGCCTTTATCTGTGATTGGTAATCATCAGTTAAAGTGTAGCCAATTAAAAATTCAGGAAGTATTTCTTTGTTTGTCCGAATTATTGAGCAGTCTACTGCTGTAATGGCTTTGCCAATACCTTTAGGAATAATACAAGCACGGCCAACGGGATCCGGAAGACGAGAGATAAGAATATCACCCGACTCGATTGCTGTGCAATTTAGACGAGAGAAGGTTTCTTCGTTGATATAGCGAGCTTTATCCTCTTTATCAACGAATACTCCAGAGCCAACATTTCCGGTTTGTATAAGTCTTATACCTGATTCGGACTGGTCTTTAGACTCAATCCAGTCACCATCTATAAATGTATCGCATAAAGATGATAACTCTTTGCGAGTAACATCTTTCCCAAACTGTTCGATAAATTGCGATTTGAAACCGTCAAATTTTGATTTGTCAGCCTGCGTCATAATCTTTACAAACTGCTCTTGTTCCGATTTTGGAGGGAACGGACATTTAAACCCTTCCACTTGATCCTTATTAGCTTTTGGCATTCCAGTTCGATTACTCAACGGAATGATATAATCCAGGAAAACTATTGAACGAAGCAAATAGGTCAAGAATGGGCGACTTGTGATTTCTTGATTCGGCATAATTGGATAAGCATCCGCAGAACATAGACCGTCAAAATCTGGCATTGCAACTTTATTGAGATTAGGACGTATTTTGCTATAAATTATATGCTTATCTGTAAATTTATATTTGCCACTCTTGACGTTATCTTCGGAAACAGTTCTAAAATTAAGTAGTTCCCCAGTGTTCTGCTCGATACTATCTATTCCGATATGAGGCTTATCCGCATATGCTTCAAAATTATTGGTCATATCACAATCCAATAGGGCAAACTGTTTAAATGATAACACTGGCCAATTATGGCTATTGTTGTCAAAGTCGAACATTTCTAGAAATTGCGACTGATGATTATGTATATAGGTGTACTCCATAGGCTATCCGAGGTAACGTTGGTGAGAGATTTTTACGTTGTTTTGATTCACCATTGCGTATTGCAACGTAGTATCAAGACTCTGATGGCCAAGGAGGTGCTGCACCTGTTCGATGGGCATACCTTTGTCTATCGCCATAGTGGCGAGAGTCCGACGGAACTTGTGTGGGTGCACTCGCGGCAAGTTTAGCTTTTGCCCGAGGCGGCGCAGTCGCACTTCGACTCCGCTTATTTGGAGGCGATTGTAAGGCGCAAGCAACGACACAAAGAGTGCTTCTTCGGTGTCGGTGCGCGTCGTGAGATAGTTTTTAAGATGTATCTTAGTTCTGGCATCGAAATACACTCGACGTTGTTTGTCGCCTTTGCCGGTGACTATGCATTCACGGTTTTGGAAGTCGATGTCATCGCGGTTTAACCGTACGAGCTCGCCTACACGCATCCCGGTCGATGCCAGCAGGTCGATAATTGCGAGGTCACGCGGACTTTCGCAATTATCGCGCATTATCTCAAGCGACTCGTCGGTATAGGTCTCCTTGACCGTCTTGCCGACTTTGACCTTGTGGATGCGGCGCACCGGGCTTTTGATGATATAGTTTTCATCTTCAAGCCACGAGAAGAAGCTCGACAATATACGACGTATATTGTCGATGGTGACTTTTGATGCACCACTTGTCTGTTGGTAGTCGTTGAGATAGGTTCGCAGGTCATCAGTGGTGATGTGACGCACCGCTTTGCCGACCTTCGCCAGTGCTGTTTCGATGGTTGTGCGGTAATAAATCATTGACTTCTCTGAGCATCCTTCAACGCGCTTGGCTGCGAGAAATGATTTCAAAAGGGTTTCGTTATCGGTTGCAACATCGGAACTGGCTTTTTCAGTCACGTCAACATTGCGGAAGGTATAATCAAGAACCTTTCGCAGCTGAGTAAGCTGCTCGTTGTCAAGCACATCGAGCATCGCTTGCTGTATATCGTTAATCAAGTTTTCAATCATCTTATATAGTTGTTTGAAGTGAATTAACGCATTGTTGTTGACGTATTATTTTGAAGACTGGCACTTGGTCGGTCGCTTAGTCGGTGCACATTTATCCGTTGATTATACGTTTGATGACTTTATCAATGGCTTCAATGGCTCTTTTCAGTTCAAATTTTGATTTGTCGGCCTGGCGGACTATCTCCGCAAAACGCTCTTGAAGATTTATGGGAGGCAAAATGCACTTAAACTCGCGTAGTTCTTTAAGGGGCATTCGAGGCATTTTTGTACCGCCCGAAATATCGTTAGCAAACTGAACAAATTGATTGCTTCTAAGGAGATAGGTAAAGAATATTTTATTCAGTTTGTCTTGATTTGGCCGTAATGGGACCAACTCAGTTGTGGCATACCCCTTATCTTTAGGAGATACAACTTTATTTAAGTAAGGACGTAGTTTAGAGAAAAGAACATTACCTTCATCAAAAGGTTGTGCGGAGAGTACCTCCGACTTGGGGACAACCAATTTGTCAATGATATTGCCTGTATTACTCTCAATCATATCAAGATTGAGAAGCCAAACCTGATCATCATCAACATGAGCTGCCGGAGATTCAGGCGCTACAGAGTTGATACATTCATAATCCCAATTCCGGTCGTTTGAAATAGGGTTGCCGAACATTTCGAGAAATTGCGATTTCACCATCTCGTCGGTGGCCGCAAGAAGGCGCTTGTAGGTCTCTTTCAATCGATAAGCCGCCCAAAGTTTATCAGAAATCTCCTTTTGGATATCCAATGGTGGAAGTGCGAACTCATAATCCGCCAACTGTCTCCATTTTATACGGCGAGTTAGGCCTCCATTTGAGTTTGATACTATGAAGTCCCAAAGAGATTTTTGATATAGGACGTATATCAAAAATCCATCGGCAATTACACCCTCCTTTTCTCGAATGGTGATAATGTCTGCTGAGCATACACCATCGAAATCGGCACGAGGAGCACGTTCTCTAAAGTCACTGCCGTAAAGACTTCTTCTGACTAAAAGATAGTCTCCCTTTCGGAATCCTTTCTGGGTTGAAGTTATAAGGCTTGCATCCGACTTTTTGTGTATTCTGAAATCATATTGGCCTATACAATCAGAGCCAATGAAGAAGTCGAACTCAGATTCAGAAGGATTATCAACCCTCACCGAATATTCTTCTGCAACATCTGCGAGGCGGACAAGCCTCCAGTCTTCGGTCGGGCTTTCTCGTCGGGCTTTTGTATATTCAATAGCCGGTAACTTTTCACATTCAAAAGGAAGTTCGGCGAAAGTTCGACTTAAAGATCCTTGAACATCAGATAGCTCCCTGATGATATCACAAAGGCTTTGAGTTTCTGCGTCTTCTTCCTTCTTAACATAAGATTTTATGTTAAGGTTACCATCATTTTGAAGCACCTCATCTATATCAACTAGCCTTGATAAACCGGGAATATCCTCATCAGCATTATAGGCATTGAGAATTTTACGGATATCTTCTTCAAACAAATAGGCTTGTTTGCCTTGTTTGTGAGTACAACTTTCCGCTTCTATAAATAGAATCTTGTGCTTGTGCTTTTGTGATTTATTGTTGCTACAAATAAGCACGCAACTCTCCAGTCCAGAATTATAGAACAGGTTCCTACCAAGTCCGATAATAGCCTCTATGGTGTCGGATTTTACATGATTGATTCGAATCTCTTTATCCTCCTCTCTGTTTAATACACCATGAGGTAAAAGGGTTGCACTTCGGCCCGTGTTAGCGTTCATCGAACTGACTATATGCTGTATAAAGGCATAGTCGGCTCTTGCTTGTATCGGAGTTCCCCACATGTTACGCCCCCAACGGTCATGGGTAAACGCATCACGATTCCATGTTTTTATGGAATATGGGGGGTTCGCTAACACAATATCAAACGTCCGAAGATGGCTGCCATCAACAAACCCGGGGCGGGAAAGAGTATCTTCGCGAACTATCGAGAAGTCTTCCACTCCGTTAAGGTAGAGGTTCATGCGTGCAATCGACGAGGTGAGGGCGTTGATTTCCTGACCGAATACCTTTACTGATTGCCACGGTTGGCCTTTCTCGCGTAGATAGTCGAGGCACTTCACAAGCATACCCCCCGAACCGCAAGTGGGGTCGTAGATGCTCTCGCCGGGCTGAGGCTTCAGTATCTCGGCCATTAGGGTAACTACGGTGCGGTTGGTGTAAAACTCCTGGGCGGTGTTGCCGGCATCGTCGGCAAATTTACCGATAAGGTATTCATATGCCTGTCCCATCTCGTCGGCGGGACATGAAGCGAGTGATAGATTATGCTGGGAGAAGTCTTCGATGAGCGAGGTAATGATGTGGTCGGGCATCTTGTTTTTATTGGTCCATATATCTTTGGGTCCAAAGATGCCCTCGAGACCACCGACAATGCGGCCATCAGTGCGGACACCTAGGTTGGCCTGCTCTATAGCAATGAAGGCCTCGACGAGGCGTTGTCCGACATTCTCGGTCACAGCGCGTACATCGCGCCAATGAGCCTCGTCCGGGATTCGGATCGCAAAATCCTCGACCTGCGAGTTTGCATACTCGGCACCTCCTTCGGCCACATAGCCGTCGTATTGCTCATCGTAAACATCGCTAATGCGTTTGAAGAAGAGCAATGGGAATATATATTCTTTATAACCGGCAGCATCAATTTGTCCGCGCAGACGCACGGCAGCGCCCCAGAGAAACTGCTTCATCTCATCGAGCGTGAGCCGACGAGGTTCGGTGGTATATTCTTTCATTTCTGCCATAATCATAAGTAGATAAGTGCGGCAAATTCGGCTTCGGCTTGACGGACGTCGGCGATAGCCTTTTGGAACTCGGCGAGAACTTCGGCGTATGGTCTAACTTCTTCGCGGTGGTATTCTACATAACGATTGGGCGAAAGATTCCAGTCCTTCTTCCGGATTTCATCGAGGTTAGCAACTTTGGCAAAGTCCTCTACGTCACGATAGTCGGAATAGAGCTGATATATGCGGTCGACATCCTTGGGTTCGAGCACATTCTGCGCGCGGCGCGGGGTGAGGATCTTCGTGGCGTCTATCATCAGTATACGTGCCGAGTGTTGCGCCGGTTTGAAACGACGGAGGATGAGGAAGCAGGGCGATAGCCCGGTGCCGTAGAAGAGTTTATCGCCGAGTGTTACGACAGCCTCCACAAGATCACTCTCAATGAGCTGCCGGCGCATATCTTTCTCCTGATTGCGGAACAAGACTCCCTGAGGCATCACTACAGCCATGCGGCCGCCACTGCCGTCGGCTTTGCCGGGTGCCATGGAGCAGACCATGTGTTGAATCCAGGCGAAGTCACCGCATGAGTCGGAGGGTGTGCCGTAGATATTACGCCCATATCTGTCGCTGCTCCACCCGGTAGCTCCCCATTTGTCCAGCGAGAATGGCGGATTTGCAATCACACAGTCGAAGCGCGCAATCGCTCCGTTTTGCAACACTTTAGGATTGCGGAGCGTATCGCCTTGCATTATGTTGAAATCGGAAGCACCATGAAGGAACAAGTTCATCTTGGCGATGGCGGCATTGGTCACGTTCTTCTCCTGTCCAAATATCGAACCACAGCAAAGGTGGTCATGGTGCATGTGGTGAACAGCCTCGATGAGCATACCACCCGAACCGCATGCGGGGTCGTAGACCGTTTCTCCCGGCTTCGGGTCAAGTATGCGGACGAGAAGTTTCACTACAGGACGGGGAGTATAAAATTCGCCTGCCTGAGCTTTGCTGTCATCCGCAAATTTTTTGAGCAGGATTTCGTAGGCATCGCCCATAAGGTCGGCGGCATAGTCATTGTTGCCGAGGCGACGTGTTGAAAGATGCTCTATGAGGTCGCGTATTTTGCTGTCAGGGAGACTTGCCTTGTCGGTCCACTTTTGCGCAGAAAAAGTAGAGAGTACACCATATAGTGTATCAGGATTGGCGAGTTCTATCTTGCGCATAGCGTTTACGATGGCTGCACCAAGGTTTTCACTGCGGGAGCGAACATCCTCCCACGAGCAACCTTCAGGAATCACGAAGCGGTGCTGTTCGGGCAGTGCGGCAAATTCGGTGTCTCCGCCACTTATATTTAAAGCAGCTTCGGTTTCCTCCTGGTAAACGTCGCTTATACGTTTATAATAAAGCAGCGGCGTAATATATTCTTTAAAATTATCCTGCGACACAGGACCGCGAAGCTTGTTACAAGCCTCGTAGAGATAGTTGTACAGGTCCTGCGCGCCTGTCAACTCTTTCTGTGTCTTAGCAGCCTTTTTAGCCATCGATTATCTTGGTATGATTGGTCCGTTGATTTTGAAGTTTTAAATAGCGTATAATACGCCATATTAAATGCAAAGTTACAATTATTTTGCGAGACTTTAAGCTCTGACGGCAAAGATATTATCTACACCGTGCAGAATTTGAGCACATAAGCGTTAAAAAATGCTTATGCGCTGACTTTTTAGTTTGTTTTCGTGGTTAAATACAAATATACAGGTGACCTCAAAACAGGGTGTAGATGAATCTTAAACATAATCGGAGTGGCACCTTCAAATGCAGCAAGAGGCGCCCTGCTGAGGGCGACCCTTGAAGGGAGGAGAGAGGGAGGGGTCAGACCACGTGGAACACGTTGTTGTTTGCGCCCATCGAGTAGTCGTACATGAACAGGTCGCGTCCGAAGGCTTCGTAGTCGAAGTAGTTTGAGAGATTGCCCATGATCCTGTCAAGGTCGTAGCACTCCTCGACGATGTGGCGGGCGAAGTCTTCTTCACTGTCCCAGTGACCGCAGTAGGCTTCCTCGAAGCTGTCGAGTTCGTCGTGAAACTCCATGTAGTCGTCCACGGCATCCTGGTCGTACTTGTCGCACAGCTCGCAGTATTCCTTGATGTGCTCGAAGTCGTCCTCGTCCATTCCGCTCTCGCTGTACCACTGTTTGGGGAAGCCCTCGTAGTCCTGGAACATCAGCTCCGGGTCTTCCTCGTCGGCGTGTATGGCTTTGCAGAAGTTGATGAACTCGTCGTAGTCGTCGAAGCTGCTGAGGTCTATCCACAGGCCGCAGAGCGAGCCGTCGTTGTACTTGCCGTAAGTACCGCAGTAGACAGAGGGTTCGCCGTCGCAGCTGCTCTTGTGGTCGGCGATGGCATCTTCGAGTTCGGGGACAGTGAAGTCCAGTTCGTGGAGTCGGTTCACGACTCTTGGAGTGATGTTGAGTTCTCCGAATTGTAGTCTCATTGTAGTTGAAATTGAGGGGTTTAACATAAGGTTCATTGTTTTAAGTTTTACACTGCCCCCAAAGTGCCTCCGGGCGGACTGATGAGGCAAGGTTTTGAGCTTAAAAAGTTTAGCTGCAACGGAGCGAAGCGTCAAGAACTTTTTCAGACAAACAGGAACTGCCTGACCTTGACGTTCCGGACGGAGGTAATAACTTTGCGGCGTAAAACTGGTGCAATGGGCCTGACGTGGTAGCCCGGAATGGAAACGGAGATGTAAGACGTAAAGCAGGAGGTCTTGACTCACGGAGAGCGGTTGATCGCCACGATTTGGCTTCACCCGAACCGAAGATGCCCGACCGCAAGAGACCGGCGGCGAGCCGTCCGAGTATCTGCTGCGGTGCTTACGACTATGGCAAGTGCAATGGCGGTGTGCCTGATGGATGGCGCAGCTCGATGATTACGACACCATAAACTGCAAAGCCACGCGGACGATGCAGACCCACCGCTAAAAAGTTCCAGACGGAGAGGCCCCGTTAGTGGAGAGAGCGGATAGAGGATGAATTCTCCGCTAAAAATTCATGGGAATACGCTGTGCGGCAGGTTCGGCCAAAATAGCATGCTGTACCGCTGAAAGAGTTTCACAACGACCGGCACCCCGCAGGGCTACTGCGATCACCGGGACATTTACCGCCACAGCAAGAAGGAGTGCCACGAAATAGGCTAATCGCTCAAGCGCTTTCGTAGCGGAGTGAAGAAAGAATCTCCTCTTCGACCACGGAGCCGTCCTGTTCATAAGCTGCTCGATGGAAAAGCGCTTATCGCTTTAGCGCTTTGTTACGCAAAGAAACAGTGTTCCGCGTAGTCTGACCATTCCCTCTCACTCCGTTTCTTGAAGGTGTCGCTCTGCGGCAGGGCGGCTCTTACCATATCATCATAATGAACTGTTCTCACGCTTCGCAGAGTGAATGCTAATTCATTGGGGCAATAAGGTAAAATATAAATGAGGTCCCGAATTACCTCGAAAGAAATTGAAATGAAATTTGCGGGGCGAATTTGCGCGGAATATTTCGATTTTGCCCGTAATTTGCCCGTAGAAAATAAGAAAAGCGACTTAACTATTGAGCTTTCAATTAGTTAAGTCGCTTTTGCTGTGCCCAGAACAGGACTCGAACCTGCACGCCTCGCAGCACTCGCACCTGAAACGAGCGCGTCTACCATTCCGCCACCTGGGCTTGTTCGGATTTGTGATGCAAAGTTACAAATTTTTTTTGACATGCAAGCATTCGCGGGAGTTTTTTTGTTATTTTTGTGTGCTTCTTCGTCGAATTTCGCGGCGTGGGGGTCATATTCGGACTTAAAAACTTCAATTACATAGCTATGGACACGATTCTCAAGCAGGGCGTTAAGCCGGCATTCTGCAGCGACCATGCCGGTTACGAGCTCAAATGTATTCTCGAGGGCTATCTGGAGAGCCAGGGTATTGCTTTCGACGATTTCGGCACTTCCAGCGAGGAGAGCTGCGACTATCCCGATTTCGCGCATCCCTGCGCCGTGGCGGTAGAGGAAGGCCGCAACTACCCGGGCATCGCCATGTGCGGCAGCGGCAACGGCATAGCCATGACGCTCAACAAGCATCAGGGTATCCGTGCGGCTCTGTGCTGGACGCCGGAGCTGGCGCGCCTGGCCCGCGCCCACAATGATGCCAACGTGCTGGTCCTCCCGGCGCGTTTCATCCCCGCCGAGACGGCCATCGAGATTCTCGACACTTTCCTGCACACGCCTTTCGAGGGTGGCCGCCACGAGCGCCGCATCGAGAAGATTCCCGTAAAGGGCTGCAGCTGCTGAGCGGAACCGTCGCTCGCCAAAAACATCAGC
>OLHE01000722.1_pt1 | contig 24737 bp, 25 predicted proteins | sample 1605821 | NCBI WGS metagenome assembly OLHE01 (sample SAMN03283250) | human gut metagenome | biome: human-associated habitat; material: feces | host: Homo sapiens | place: USA | collected 2013
TGATCAGGCCGTCGCGGATTTCGGGAACTTCCAGCTCGAACAGGCGGCGCAGGAAGGTTTCGCTCACGCGCGATACCGTAATCTTGGGATTGTTGTTCTTGTTGTCCACGTTGGCCACGACGGCGCGGATGGTCTCGCCCTTGCGGAAGAAGTCGCCGGGAATGCTCTCGTTGCGGGGGAGCAGAAGCTCGTTCTTGTCGTCGTCCAGCAGCAGGGTCTCGCGCGACCATGTCTGGTAGACCTCGCCGGTGATGAGCTGGCCCTCGAGGTCCTTGAACTTATTGTAGATAGCCTCTTTCTGGAGGTCCAGGATTCGGCTCTGGAGGGTCTGGCGCAGGTTGAGGATGGCGCGGCGGCCGAATTTCTCGAAGATAATCTCGCGGCTGTGTTCCTCGCCGACCTCGGCTTCGGGGTCGTCGTCGGCGCGGGCGTCGCTGAGGGAAATCTGCAGGTTGGGGTTCTCGACTTCGCCGTCGGGAACGACCTCGAGGTTCTGGAAAATCTGAACGTCGCCCTTGTCGGGATTGAGGATTACGTCCAGGTTCTCGTCCGTTCCGAACATTTTTGCAAGTACATTGCGGAAGGACTCTTCCAGTACGCTGATCATTGTGGTCTTGTCGATGTTCTTGAGTTCCTTGAACTCGGCGAACTGCTCGACCATATTGGGGGTTTCCTCTTTCTTTGCCATTGCTTTGAGAGTGGGGATGTATGCGTTAGGTTTTTATTGATTTCAGAATTTAAGATCGTAGACGATGTACTTGACCTCGTCCAGGGTGAAGTCGACGGGCTCCTGGCGCACCACGGCCTTCTTGGCGCCTTCGGGCTTGACCTTGACGGGCACGGCCACGCTGAAGCGCAGCGGGCTGCTGTCCTCGCCGACGCCGACGAGCACGCCGTGGAGCTTGCGGCCGTCCTTGGTGAGCACCTCGACGTCCTTGCCGATGTTGCGCACGAACTGGCGGCGCACCTTCATCGGCGCCGTCAGGCCGGCGGAGCCGACCTCGAGCTCGTAGTCCTCGGCGTCGCGGTCGAATTCGGCCTCGATGGCGCGGGAGATGGCCGCGCATTCGTCGATGTCGACGGCCGTGTCGCTGTCGATTTCCACGGTGATGCGGTTGTCCGGACTTACGGCGATGTCCGTAAGGTACATGTCGGTGCCCTTGAGCCGGGCCTCGACTATCTGCTGGATTTTGAGTCTGTCGATCATTTCTAAAAAAATGCCGCAACCGGCGGCTCTAAATAAAGAGGAGGAAGCGTCGTGCCCCCTCCTCTGATGAAGATGTTGCAAAGGTAATACAAATTAAGGAGAAGAGCAACATAAACCGCCCCCGCGCCCCTGGCAAGCGGAATTATTTAATTAAAAATAACATAATATAAGGTAGTTTAGGTTTTAAGCTCCGCGTCAGCCTGCGAGCGGCGCACCCGCCGAGGTGTCGGGGCGTCTTTGGAGAAAAATCCCGATTAATCCTGATAATTCTTGATTAATCCCGATTAATCGGGGCTTTTTCCTTGGGCGTCAAGCTTTCCTCGTCAGCCGGCGGATGAAATCCGCCTTTCCATATTTAGCAGCTCGGCTTTTCCGCGAAAAATTTTTATCTTCGCTGTCACATTTGCCCGGCGGGCGTCGTCATATTTGCAGAACTGAAAATTTAAAACTGAAAAATTATGGAAAACGCATTGATTGCTTTGGAAGATATCCTGGTCCCCCTGGGGGTATGCGTGGCACTTCCTGTACTGGTGGTATGGCTTATAGCCCGCGTTCTGATCAAGACCCGCAACGCCAACACCGAACTCATCCGCGAAGCTATACGCTCCAACCCTAACGTCGACGTCGCCGCTCTGATGAAGGCGCTGAGCAAACCCGAGAAAACCGCCCTCCAGAAGGCCACGCTCTATCTCAAGCGCGGCGTCCTCGGACTCTGCGCCGGCATTATGACCTTCACCGTCAGCAGCCCCTGGATCTACGACCTCGACGACGACATGGACGAATGGTGCTTCTTCGGGCTGGTTATCGCCGTGATACTTACGGGCTTCGGCGCCGGCTACTTCGCCGCCTGGGCCTACCTGCGCAAGCATATCCACGACGACGGGAAAACCAGTCCGGTAGAGGAGGAAATCCTCGTGGCCGAACCGGAACCGATTGAAGCTGAGGTAAACGAAGCCGACGAACACTGCAAGGAGTAAATGGACCGCCGGAGCTTCATATCCTACGCCGAGGGCATTCAGAAAGAGCTGCGCCGCTTTCTGAATGCCCTTTGCTGCGGTAATGCCGCCCGGGCCGACGACATCGCCCAGAATACGCTGGTCAAGGCGTATCTGGGCATGGATACCTTCCGCGAGGAATCCCGGTTCCGCGCCTGGATTTTCAAGATTGCATACAATACTTTTCTGGACAGCACACGCCGGATGCAACCGGAGGTCGACCTCGACAGCGCAGCCGCTGTCGCCGCCGACGGGGCTGCCGACGATGCCTTCCGCTACCAGGCACTCTACACGGCCCTCGCGGAGATTCCGGCACGCGAGCGCACCGCCATTCTCCTCTATTATATGGAGGGCTACGATGTACGCGAGGTGGCCGCGATGACTGACGAGAGCGAGGGCAACGTGCGCCAGCACCTTTCCCGCGGCCGGAAGCATCTTAAAGTTTTATTGGAAGATTGAATATGGAAAATCAGGATACAGAAACCCGGCAACTCCGGGATTTATTCGGCTCCTACCGTCCCCCGATGGAGGCCGACAATCTTTTCATGGCCCGGCTGGAGAGCCGCCTGGACGGGCTGAAGCTGGTAGAGGAACGCCTGACCAAAGCTCGCCGGGCAACGCGACGCGCCATCCTGGCCGGCATCGCCGGCGGTTTCGCCGCAGGCGTAACCGGAACATTGCTGCTGCCGAAAATCGCGGCTCTACTCGCCCCCTTATCGGCCCCGCAGCCTGCGCAGTCGCTCCTCCCCTGGCTCGCCGTCGCCACCCTGACCCTCGCCGCCGCCCTCGGCTGCTACCGCACCGCCGCTTCAGAGCGCGTATGATGGTAAAGTTAAATCCCGATTATTCGGTATTAATCATGGCTAATCATGACTAATCTCGATTAATCGGGAATAATTGCGTTTGCCTTACTGTTGAACTATTAAGTTTTTCTTAATAGTTGCCTCATCCCTCTTAACTCGTCCCTCGTCCCTTTCAAACCTCACGCCTCTCCCCAGTGGAGTTTGTCGCGGAGGATGTCGGCGAAGCTGCGGTCGGCGGGCTGGAGGACGCGTACGGTGAAGGGGGCTCGGCGGATTTCCACCGGCGTGCCCGTCTCTATCTCGTAATAGCGGCTGTCGAGGCTCAGGCGCACATGGCTTGCGCGACCCGAAGGCACGATGCGGATTGCCGAGCGGCCGTCGACGACCATCGGGCGCATCGTAAGCGAATGGGCCGCAACGGGCGAGAGCACGCAGACGTCGACCGTAGGCTGCACTATGGGTCCGCCGACGGAGAGGTTGTAGGCCGTCGACCCCGTGGCGGTGCATACAATAAGGCCATCGGCGCTGTACTGCGCCAGGGGCTTGCCGTCGATGCTGACGTCGGCCTTGATCATCGAGGAGGTCTCGACCTTGGCGATAGCGATTTCGTTGAGAGCGTACGGCGCGGAATGGGGGTCGATGAAGGGGCTGCAGAGTTCCAGCACACCGCGGCTTTCCATGCGGAAGGCGTCGCCGCCGAGTTCGTCGAGAAGCTGAGGCAGCCTGTCGACGGGCAGGGCCGTAAGGAAGCCGAGATGGCCGGTGTTGACTCCGACGATGGGAATTTCCTTGTCGCCGACCCACATGGCCGTGCGCAGGAAGGTGCCGTCGCCGCCGAGACTGACGGCCAGGTCGGCCTCGAAATCATTGCCGTCGACAACGCTTCCCACCGCGGCCAGAGCCCGGGGCATGAATCCGTAAAGATGGTTGTAGAGCTTGCGGTGCATCACGGCCGTAGCGCCGCGCCGCCTGAGATTCTCCAGGAAAAGGCGGATTTGCTCCGCGCTGCTTTCCTGCCTTTTGCTGCCGTAAACCGCTATGCGCATGATAGGCTATATTTCCAGATATTTCATCAGGTTCGTGTAGTTCTCGATAATCCTGCTCTGGTCGGCGCTCTCGCTGCTTGTGCGGCCCAGGACCGTAAAGCCGTAGCGCTCCAGAGAGCGTCCGATGCCGTCGCTGTTGCGGTGGCTGACCTTGAGGACAACCTGTACGGGGAAATCCTCGTCCGGCACTATGTCCGCGGCCGCGTCGCCGGTTATCGCTCCGGGAGTGGCGACATGGAGGTCGAGTATGTGCGCGTCGCAGTCCTCTACCGCCCGCGCTATAAGCGAGGCGCAGTAGTCCTGCCGCCGGCACCCGATCAGAAGGCGCGACCAGTCGGCAACTTCGGGGTCGCTGCCGGCCCTCTGTGCTAAAATTGCTTGTTTTGCGCCCATTTTATTTTCGTGTTCCTTTATTTCTGACTATTTTTGCAGTGAGTTTAGCAACCGGGGAGCGCCCCGGCCCGTTATTAAACAACAAAAATACGGAATTTTCCGGAATATTCCAAGAATCAGATGACAAACCTGAGTGTAAATATCAATAAGATCGCTACCCTGCGAAACGCGCGCGGCGAGAACCGACCCGATGTCGAGGCGGTGGCTCTTGATATCGAGAGTTTCGGCGCCGACGGTATCACGGTCCATCCGCGGCCCGACGAGCGCCATATCAGGCGTTCCGACGTCTACGCCCTGCGCCCCCTTCTGCGCTGCGAATTCAATATCGAAGGCAATCCGACGCCTGAATTCGTGAAGCTCATCCGCGAGGTGCGCCCGACGCAGGTAACCCTCGTGCCCGACGCGCCGGAGGCGCTGACTTCCAGCGCCGGATGGGACGTAGCGGCCAACATGGAGTTCCTGACCCAGCTGGTGGATACCTTCAAGGAAGCCGGCGTGCGCACGTCGATTTTCGTCGATGCCGATCCGGAGGCTGTGCGTGCCGCCGCCGCAACGGGTGCCGACCGGGTAGAGCTATACACCAAGCCTTATGCGGACGGCTACGGGACAGACCGTGAGGCGGCCGTGGCTCCATACGTCGAGGCCGCCACGATGGCCCGCAAGCTCGGACTCGGAGTCAACGCCGGCCATGACCTCAGCCTTGATAACCTGCAGTTCTTCAGCGAGAAGATACCCTGGCTGAGCGAGGTATCCATAGGCCACGCCCTCATCTGCGACGCCCTGTACCTCGGACTTCACGAAACCATCGTCCGCTATCGCCAGTGCCTGCGCCGCTGAGCGCGTGCCGGCTGCACTCCGATACTCCTCAAACCAATCATATAAGCTAAAACAATGGAACCGACCGCTCAATCCGTGAGCCTGTGGCAGCTCTGCCTTGAAGGCGGATGGGTAATGATCCCCCTTGCCGCGCTGCTGCTGCTGTGCATCTACATATTCTTCGAGCGCCTGGCGGCAATCAACGCCGCCGGCCGCGAGGACGACAACTTCATGAACCGCATCCGCGGATATATCCACGACGGCGAAATCGAGAGCGCCCTGAACCTCTGCAAGGCCAACGACAGCCCGGGCGCCCGCCTGGTAGCCAAAGGCATCACCCGCATCGGGCGCCCGATGAACGATGTGCTCGTGGCCGTCGAAAACACCGGCAACCTCGAAATCGCCAATCTCAGCCGCACGCTGCCCTGGCTGGCCACTACCGCCGCCGGCGCACCAATGATAGGTTTCCTCGGAACCGTTATAGGCATGGTGCAGGCTTTCTACGCCATAGCGAGCTCCGGCAGCTCGGCGACAATCGACAGCTTCGCTTCGGGCATCTACTCCGCGCTGGTGACTACCGTGGCCGGTCTTATCGTAGGCATCGTGGCCCTGTTCGCCTACAACTATCTGGTAGCCCGCATCAATAAGATAATGAACCGTCTGGAGGCCCGCATCATGGATTTCATGGACCTCCTCAACGAACCCGCTATAAAGTAATGGCACTCAAACGCCCGCAGCAGCTGCTCGATTCCTTCTCCATGGCCTCGATGACGGACGTGGTATTCCTGCTCCTTGTCTTCTTCATGGTCACCAGCGCCTTCGTCTTCCCGACGGCGCTCGAAGTCGACCTGCCGCAGAGTCAGGAACAGACGCCGCTGAAACCGGCCTACCGCGTGTTCATCGACGCCGAGGGCAACTATTACCGCTCGAGCGCCGACGAGCAGCCCCTGGCCCTCCCCGCCGACTCCATCGACATATGGGTGGCTTCGCTGGCTGCGGACTCCGTGGCTACGGTGGCTGTCTATGCCGATTCGGAAGTTGAGTACGGCAAGGTCGTGGAGGTCCTCAATATCGGCGCCCGCAATTCGGTAAAGATGGTACTGGCCACGCGCCCGACCTCGCCCTCCGACGTCCCCGCGCCGGCCGCCAACTGAACATTCTCCTCCCTATGAAACCTCCGACTCCTCAACGCCAGTCCGCAATCGCTACCGCAGTCGTTGCGGTGATTATCGCATTGATACTCTTTACGGGGCATCTGAGCTTCGATCCGGCCGCCATGCCCCCGTCGCGTCAGCCGGCGGCACAGGTAGATGCGGCGTTGCCCGAGTACGTGGACCTGCTCGAGAGCCTGAATTCGCCCGCGCCCTCCGATCCGGCACGCGCCCATGCTCCCGAGCCTGCCCGCAATGCCGCCACGCCTACGCCCGAAGGCGGCAGCGACCTGACCGATGCCGGAGCCGCCGGTCACGTCGCCCCGGAAGTCACCTCCGAACGCCCCGCGCCCGTCAGCCGGCGCCCGCGTACCGAACCCGAGCGTCGCGGCCCGACGCGCCAGGAGCAGGAAGAAGCCGCCGCGCGCCGCCGCGCAAACCGCGACGTATCGAACGCCTTCGAGGACCCGGGCAACGAAAACACCACCGCCACAGGCACATCCCGCGGCGATTCCGGGGAGCCCGACGGCTCCGACACTCCCGTAGCCGGCACCGGCAGCGGCACCGTAGGCGGAGGATGGATAATGCCCGCGTACGCCAAACTCCCCTCGACCCGCACAGGCACGGTGCGCCTTCGCGCCACCGTAGGCAGCGACGGCCGCGTTACCTCCGTAGAACTCATCGGCGGCAACCCGCCCGCATCCGCCGACGCCGACCTCGTGGCCCGCTGCATCGCAGAAGTCCGCTCCCGCCAGTACACCCGTACCACTCCGGACGCTCCCGCCACCGCCACCGCCCTGATCACCTACCGCTTCAAATAATGGAATTGAAAGCACTGATAGCGGAATGCACCGCCTATGATTTCAAGCTATTGCTTGAGGAAAAGAGGCCCAAAAGCTGGTTGAAAAGTGTCAGTGCTTTTGCCAATGGCACCGGCGGCTCGCTTTTCTTCGGTGTCGATAACGACGGTATTGTCAGAGGCCTTGTCAATGTGCAGCATATCTGCGAAGTTATCAGTGCTAAGATTCGGGATTACATGGACCCGCTGCCCGAAGTAGAGATGTTACCCCATAGAATAGGTGCGGTCCATATTCTTGAACTAAAAGTCGGCCCCGGCAACTATACCCCTTACTATTATGTCGGAGACGGTCAGCGGATTGCTTTTACACGTGTGGGCGATGAAAGTATGCCCGCTACAGCCGAACAGATGGTTCGTCTGGTTTTGAAAGGTTCGAACAAGACATTCGATTCACTGCTGACGGACTATAAGATGGAAGATTCATCGTTCACGATATTGGCTAACGCTTTTAAATCGCGCACGGCTCAGGAGTGGAATAAAAAATATCTGCAGTCGTTCGGACTTGTTGACAATTCAGGACGACTGACTAATTCCGGAGCACTGTTTGCCGATGATTGTCCGATGGTTCAATCGCGGCTGTATTGCACCCGGTGGCGGGGAAAAGAAAAAGGAGATGCAATCAATGACCTGGAACTGACAGGCAACGTTCTCATGCTTTTGCGCGAGGCCATAAACTTTGTAAAATCAAATACAAGGTGTGGCTGGGAAAAGACTCGGGAAGGGCGGATAAACAAGGCCGAATACGCGGAGCGCGCGCTTCTTGAGGCTATTGTCAATCATCTCATTCACAGGGATTATACAGTTATCGGCGGAGAGGTTCACCTGGATATATTCGATGACTGTATTAAAATAACATCTCCGGGAGGAATGTATAACGGAGAGTTGATTCAGAATCTGGACATAGCGGATGTTTCTTCCGAAAGACGCAATCCGATACTTGCCAATGTTATGGCACAATTGTACTATATGGAAAAGCGGGGAAGCGGATTACTGCGTATAAGAAAAGAGACAGAGGCCCTGGAAGGATACAGACGAGAATTACAGCCCGTTTTCAAATCCACACCGACTCAGTTTCAGACTATACTCTTCGCAGCTTCCGACAGTTTGGATGTCGGAGACTCTGTCGGGGATTTTGTCGGAGATGCGTTGATGAACCAATTAACTGAACGCCAGAAGGATATATTGCGTCTCGTAATTGAGTCTCCGACATTGACGGGAAGTCGGATGTCGGAGATATTGTCGGTGAGCCAGCGTACTATAGAGCGAGACCTGTCGCTGCTGAAAAAGCTCGGCGTCCTCAAGCGCGAGGGAAAAGACAACAAAGGTACTTGGACAATCGCACGGTTGGCCTGACCTGGTTTGGTTGCGGGGAATGGGCGGAAACAATTTTTTTTGGGCGCGTGGGAAATATTTTTTAAATTTGGGGATTGAAAACAACTATTAACCAATTTAACTAACCTTGAATCACTCATGAAGAAAAGCTTACTCACTGTAGCTGCGGCCTTGCTGGCCGTCTTCAGTGCCGGAGCCCAGTTGCTGGAAGTGCAATCGATGGAAAAGGTCGCTCTTCCCGAGGGAATTCTGGCAGATCAGGCAATGCTTAGCCCCGACGGTCAGACAATCGCTCTGACAACGATGTCAGGCACGCTCAAGCTCGTGGACCGCGCCGCCGGCACGGCCCGGACAATTTCCCGCTCCGGTTCGATGATGGACCTGGCCTTCACGGCCGACGGCAAATCGGTGGTTTTCCGCGAAGCATCCACGGATATCAACCATCTGCGCCGCGTAGCCGTCAAGACCTACAACATCGCCACCGGCGCCACCCGCACCATCAGCGCCCCGTCGCGCAACCTCGAGGCCGTTGAAATCGCCGGCAACACCGTCGCCACGGTAGAAAGCGGCGTAATGCGCGCCCGCAGCGCCGCCAACGGCGAGACCCCTGCCCGCGTGAGCCGCGCCGTGCCCAGCATCGAGCGCGGACGCCTCTACATCACCATCGGCGGCGAACGCCGCCTGCTGTCGCCCCTGGGCACCGAGGGCATGAGCTATCTCTGGCCCTCCGTCAGTCCCGACGGCAGCCGCATAGCCTTCTACGCCGCCGGCTACGGTACCTATACCTGCCGCCTCGACGGCAGCGACCTGCGCCGCGTCGGACGCCTGGAAGCTCCCGTATGGTACGACAACGAGATTCTCGTCGGCATGCGCACCCGCAACAACGGCGTGATCACCACCGAGGGCCGCATCATCGCCACCAATCTCGACGGCACCGAGAGCCAGGTCCTCACGGACGAAAGTCAGATTGCCGTCCTTCCCGCCGCCTCGGAAGGCCGCATCTCCTATACCACTACCGACGGCAAGATGTTTATCCTCAATGTCAGCAAATAAGCCATGAAACTCAACAGATTTCTAACGATTTCGGCGCTGGCTGCGGCAGGATGCCTCTTTACAAACGCAACGGACGTAAGCGAACTCCGAATCTACGTCAATCCCGGCCACGGTTCCTGGACCGGCGGCGACCGCGCCATGGAAACCATCAAGCACGGTCCCTATAATTCCGCGAACCCCGACACCACGGGCTTCTTCGAGTCCAACACCAATCTCCGCAAGGGCTTCGGGCTGGTCGACCGTCTTATTCAGTACGGTCTGACCTTCGACCGCACCAAGAACCAGGACAACCCCAATCCCGCGCGCCGCGGCGCAGCCCTGGACCTGACCAACAACGTGGTGATGAGTCACGTGAAGTGCGGTCCCTATCCGGTTACGGATACCGAACATGAGGACGACTACAACCGCAGCCTTTATGAAATCGCCTGCGAGGTAGAGCGCAACAACTTCGACTTCTTCATCTCCGTCCACTCCAACGCCCACGCCGACGGCAACAACACCAACTACCCGGCAATGTTCGTCCGCGGCGAGAACGCGACGGCTTCCGTTGCCGGCTCCGACGATGCCTGCCGCACCATCTGGCCCCACGCCTACGCCGACCAGCACCAGTGCTGGAGCAACTACTCGATGAGCAACGTGGCCCTGTACTTCGACGTCGACTTCTGGGGCGGCGACTACGCCATCAACAATATCGACGGCAAGACCTATAAGGGCTATTACGGCGTACTGCGCCATGGCGTCAAGGGTCTGCTCTGCGAGGGCTACTTCCATACCTACCAGCCCGGACGCCACCGCGCCATGAACTTCGACGTATGCCGGCACGAAGGCGAGCTATATGCCCACGGCATTGCCGAAATCTTCGGCCTCCAGACCGAGTCCACCGGCGAAATATACGGTATCATCCGCGATCAGCACGAACGCTTCAAACACAAGGTCTACAACTGCTCCGCTACCTCTCCGGACGCCTACAAGCCTATCAACAACGCCCACGTGACTCTGTTCCGCGACGGCGCCCAGGTAGCCGAATACCAGACCGACGACGAGTACAACGGCGCATTCGTCTTCACCGATCTCGAACCGGGCACCTACACCATCGCCGTAAAGGCCGAGGGCTACAAGGACGCCGTCGAGGACTACTGCGGCCCCTTCACCGTAGAAGCCGCCAAGACCGTCTATCCCCGCGTCTACATGGAAAGCGAAAGCTACGAGCCGCCGGCCATCCAATACTACGACTATCCCGACGAGGCCGCCGAGAACACCAGCATCTTCGCCGCTCCGGCCTACAGCTTCAAGCGCACCTTCACGGACAAGAAAATCCCGGCACTGGAGGGAAAGACCGTCAAGCGCTTCATCGTACGCGACAAGTATCTCTACGTGCTTGCCTATGACGCCGAGAACGTGCCCACCGTGGCCGTAATCGACGCCGGCAACCTTGCCCTGAAGGCCAACGTCTCCCTGACCGGCTGCGAGGGCACCGACCGCAATGTGGCCGACATTCAGGTAACCGCCGACGGCGTGCTCATCGCCTGCTCCATGGAACTCTGCCATCTGACCGACGGCGAGGTCGAGGACGGCGAGACCCGCGGCGAATGCAAGATCTACCGCTGGACAAACGACGACAACGGCATCCCCACCGGTGATCCGCGCGTATGGTTCAGCACCCGGATGACAGGCAACCTCTACCGCGCATGGACCGGCCAGACGATGTCCTACTCCGGAACCTTCCAGGAAGGCCGCCTGCTGCTCAGCTCCGCATCCACATACTACAACCGCAAGGTGTTCTTCACCATCATCGACGTCCTCGAAGGCGCCAAGGCTTCCGAATCCTTCAGCAACAAGGCTGAGGTCTGCGACTATTTCAACGTCGACGACCTCGAGGAATTCACCTTCACCGTATCGCCCCTTAATTCGGGTAGCTTCATCACCGAGAGCTCGAAGCTCGGCGCACGCCAGTACACTATCGCCGACATGCACCTCGAAGGCGAAGTACCCGCCGACCTCGTGCCCGCCGCCTCGCAGCAGGCAGGCTACATGCGTTTCGCCGGTCATTCGTTCATGATTTCGCCGGCACTCGACGCCGAAGGCCGCAATACCGGCATCAGGCTGCTCGACATTACCGACGGTCTGGACAAGGCTACCCTCATCGAGACCGAGAATACGACGCTCGACGCTCTCGAAGGCATTGGCGCCGCATGCGGTCGCACTGAAGTCGTACGCGACATCGAGGAGAATGTGACCGATGCCTACATCAACCTCTATCTGCTGCGCAGCGGCCGCATCACCCGCTTCACTACCAAGGGCGTGGAGCAGCCCGTAGCAGTGCCGGCATACGCATATAACCTTATATATTATGCCGACAACACAGGCTGCCACGCCAGCTTCGACATGAGCGGCGAAGGCATCGGCTACGTACGCCTGCGCTCGCTTACCGAAGGTGTCGCAGACTTCTGCCTGCCCGCACAGACATTCGCCGCCGGCGAGAACATCGTCGACATCGATCCCGCCGCCGTTCCCGCCGGGGACTACAAGGTTGAGGTCGTTGTCGAGAACAAGACCGTGGCCGGCGTCAAGGAACTCTTCCGCGACGATATTTCCGGCAACGGCGTTACCGTCGACGATAACGAGGTATCGCCTTACTTCGGCCAGGTCTACTTCACCCTCAAGGAAGGCGACCGCGGCGTCAAGGTCTACGACCCGCAGCTGAATTCCAGGAATGAGACTCCTTACCTTGCCGGCATGTGGGATCTCTCCGTCGGCGCTTCCTGCTGGCGCGCAGCCACCCTCGAGGACGGTACCCTGATGATTGCCGACTGGGGCGACAAGGCCGGCGGCATCTACCTGATGGATCCCGCACATCCCGAGACCCGCACACCTCTGTTCAAGGGCACCCAGAACACCGCCAGCGGTGAAATCACCAACGAGGCCGGTCAGGTTATCGCAGGCTCGACACCGGGCATGTGGGCCCTGGGCAGCGGCGAGAATCAGGTTCTATACTCCTTCCAGGAGGACTATCCCAGCGATTACACCCTGAGCATGGTAAGCTACAACATCGGCACCGCCCATGAGATTACCACCGTTCCCGACAAGACCTATCCGACTCTTGCCTCGATGATGCTCAACGGCAACGTCAATGTCGTCGCCAAGCCGCAGGCACTCTTCCTGAGCCAGACCCGCGGATCGGGCAACAACGCCAAGGCCGTGCCCGTATTCCTGATTGCCGACTATGAGGAGAACATCCTGTTCAACTCCGGCGCAGACCTCGAGTCCCTCTCCGGCGGCGACGGCGCCCTGGCCGTTAACCACGACGCTTCCCTGATGGCCTTCACCGACGTCAGCGAGAACGTCCACGTGATGAAGCTCACCTGGGCTCCCGCCTTCAAGTGCGAGGAACTCTACAGCTTCAGCCTCGGCACCACAGCCGATACCTATCAGATGGCATTCGACCGCGGCGGCCGTCTCTATGTGGCCAACCGTGCCTTCAACGCCGTATATGCAATCCCGCAGAACGCATCGCAGGCCGTTACGACCAGCGACTGGACCATGCGCGGCACCTCCGGCGTCGGCAACGTCCTCGTAGGCGACGATAGCGACGCTCCCGTAGAGTACTTCAACCTCCAGGGCATCCGCGTCGGTTCCGAGAACCTGACCCCCGGCATCTACATCCGCCGCCAGGGCTCTCAGGCCATCAAGGTCCTCATTCAGTAATCCACACACGAACATCCATAGCAAGGGGCTGCGTCCGCATCGGCGCAGCCCCTTTTCTACGGGTATTGTAAAACCGCGGAATTGCGCACACCCGTAGGGATGCACGGCCTGTGCGTCCTCTGAGAGTCAATGTGTTGCGGTTGGACGCACGAACCGTGCGTCCCTACGTTTCGCGGTATTGCAGCACCATCCGACATAATAAGCAAGGCCACGGACTATGTCTTCGTGGCCTCGCCTTTTTATGCGGATATGTGGATGTCGGGACGCTTAGCCTAATTTGGCCTTGTAGGCCAGGGCGTAGGCTTTCATCTGCTTGAGCATGGCCAGCAGACCGTTGCTGCGGGTGGGGGAGAGGTGTTCGTCCAGGCCGATGTCGTGGATGAAATGCAGGTCGGCGTCGAGGATTTCGTCCGGGGTGTGTCCTGAGAGCACGTCGACGAGCATCGAGATTATGCCTTTCACGATTATGGCGTCCGAGTCGGCGGTGAAGGTCAGGTGCTTGTTGTCGTCGCAGCAGGCGTCGAGCCATACGCGGCTCTGGCAGCCCTCGATGAGTCGGTCCGGAGTCTTGAGGTCCTCGCTGATGGCGGGGTGCTCGTTGCCCATGTCTATGATAAGGGAATAGCGGTCCATCCAGTCGTCGAGGTCGGCGAACTGTTCGGCGATATCCTTCTGGGCTTCTTCTATGGTTTTCATTGTCGGTTTGCTGTGTTGGTATTCTGGCCCGGAGTCTCGCGGTAGACCGTGCTGAGTACTGTTTTGCCGACGCGGTCGAGGGTATGGCGCGAGATGTTGTCCATGTTGTCGTCCATGGTGTGCCAGGTGGTGGGGAAATTGCCGGTTACGGGGTTGCCGCACTCTACGACGTCTGTTGTCGGTATGCCGGCGTTGATAAGGTAGAGGTGGTCGTCGGTTACGGCGCCTCCCACGCGGCGCGGGAAGGTCTCGGAGTAACCCAGGCGCTCGGCCTCGCTCCATACGCGGATTGTCGGAGTGATGCCGTCGATCTGGGAGAAGTATTCGTACGGGAACTGCGCGTCCGGAGCGCCTACCATGTCCAGGAGGATGCCGTAGACGGGCAGATGGCCTTCGGTGTATGGAACGGGGTTGTGCGACCAGTACTGCGAGCCAAGGCACCAGCTGCGGGAATCGTCGATTGCATCATGGGAGCCGGAGTCTTCGCAGTCGATGAAGAAGAAATCCACGCCTACCTGGGGGGCGCGCAGCTGCAGGTTGCGCGCTATTTCCAGCAGCACGCCTACACCGCTGCCGCCGTCGTTGGCGCCGGGGATGGGCCTGGTATGGTTTTCGGAATCCGGGTCCTGGTCGGCCCAGGGACGCGTATCGTAGTGCGCGGCCAGGAGGATGCGCTTGGTGGCGGCGGTGTTGAACTGCGCCAGGATGTTGCACAGAGGCATGCGGGTGCCGTCGAAACCCTCGACGGTGCCCTGCTGGACAATGACTGTATCGGCGCCGAACTGGTGGAGCTTGCCGACTATGTAGTCCGCGCAGGCCAGGTGGCTCGCGCTGCCCGGCACGCGGGGACCGAATGCGACCTGGGCGGCAACGTAGGAGTAGGCGCTGTCGGAATTGAAGGAGCCTTCAGGCTGCGCCGCGGCGCGGCCTTCCGCGGTCTGGGAGTTTTGCTTACTCGAGCATGCGAAGGAAATCATGCAGGCCACCAGCAAAACCGGTATAGAGATAAGTTTCATGCCTTGTCCTGTTGATAATTGCTGCAAAGGTAGCAAATAATCCCGAAAGACGCAATTTCAAGAAAAATCCTATTCGGATTTGCATAAATGGTCATTTGTTTTTAACTTTGCAAATACCAATAAGATAAATACAAAAGCAAGTGGGCGCAATATACATACTTGAAGGTTTACTGATATATCTCTACGGGTTCGACCATAATCCGCCGCATATCCATGTGCGCAGGGGTTCCGAGCAATTCACGATTACTATCAGCGACAGAATTGTAGAGGGTAGGGCGAAATCCACGTCCATAGCCTTGGTAAACCAATTTCTCGATGCTCACGAAGCCGAAGTCATGGAACTTTGGGAAAAGGCCCAGCGTGGCGAACCGATAACCAAAATCAACCGTTAAATATCTACTATTATGTATATTAAAGTAATCGACGTAGAATATGGAGGGAACTATACCCTCATCTGCACTTTCAGCGACGGTGCTGTCAAGAACGTGGACATGTCGCCGGTCTTGGAAGCCCCCGCATACAGAGAGCTGAAAGATATCGAGAAATTCAAGCAGTTCGGTCTTGACGAGACAATCTTCTGGGCCAACGGCGCCGACATCGCTCCCGAATGGCTTTACGACAACGGGGTGGCAGGGCATGAGTGATACCGCTTGTGCCGGGACTAATCAGGATTAATCGGGAATTATTATTAAGGAGGGGCCGAGAGATTTATGGCGGCACTGAGCCGGCCGGCCCCGCCTGAAATATCAAAAGGCCTTTTGTTGAGGTTGGATGCGGGTTATCAGTCGATGTTGGCGTTGAGTTTGTGCCAGTCGGCAACGGGGGGCAGAACGCCCATTTCGATAACCTCGTCGCGCATGGCGCAGAGGTGCTTGTAGCTCTTTTCGAGTTCGGCCTGCTCTTCGGGAGTGCCGGTAACGGGAGTTACGTGAACGCCGTTCTTGTCGACGGTGGTCTCCATGGCCATCATCACGTGGTCGAACTTGTCGTTGTGTACGTAGGTACCTACGGGCCAGCGGAAGGTGTTGCCACCCATGGCAGCTGCAATCATCTCGATGGAGAGATAAGCGGGGCTCTGGAAGGAGCTGCGGCCGCGGAGGTCGATGATGTTCTTACCGCCCTGGATAACGCGCTGCTTCATGGCGTTCCATTCCTCGACGGGCAGTTCGGCGGTACCGATGATGTCGGTGAGCTTACGGCCGTTGACGGTAGTGGTCGAAGCGAATACGGCCATCTGTTCGCCGTGGCCGCCGTAGGTACGGCAGTTTACGATTTCGGCGGCGGGCACCTTGAAGTACTTCACGAGCTGGTCCTGCAGACGGGTGGAGTCGAGAGCGGCGAGGGTAGCAACCTGGCTGGGCTTGAGGCCGCTGTAGAGCAGGGTGATCAGACCGGTGATGTCGGCGGGGTTGAAGATAACGACCACGAACTTGGCGTCGGGGCAGTAGGTCTTGATGTTCTTGCCGAATTCTTCGGCGATAGCGGCGTTGCCCTTGAGGAGGTCTTCGCGGGTCATGCCGGCCTTACGGGCGGCACCGCCGGAGCTGACAACATACTTGGCATCCTTGAGAGCCTCGGCGATATCGCTGGTGAACGTGAGGTTCACGCCTTCGAAAGCGCACTGGTAGAGTTCTTCGGCTACGCCTTCCAGACCGGGAGCATAGGGATCGTAGAGGCAGATGTTGGGGGTCAGATGCATCATCAGAGCAGTCTGGGCCATGTTGGAACCGATCATACCAGCGGCACCGACGATTACCAGTTTGTCGTTTGTCAGAAAGTCCATATCTTTTGTGTTTTTATGAGTTAGGTATATTGTGATACAAAAATACGTCTTTTAAGTTTATCCGCAAACAAAAAATACAGAAATTTTTCGTTAAAGCCCGTTACTACAGATTGTCGACTTCCGTATATCCCTGGCCGAAGCCGTTGTATTTGAACTTGCGGTGGTCGGAAGTCTCGATGTCGCCGTTCATATATTCGAAGTTGACTTCGCTGCCGTCGATGGTTTTGACTTCCCTGGCCGACGACGAGCCCGACGAGCTTCCGGCCGACGAGAGCGTGCCTGAAAGCAGGCCTAAGAATATGCGCAGGGCGAATATGGCGAGTATTATGCCTACTACCAGAATCAGGGCTGCGCTCAGGAGCATGCCCAGGGCGAACGCTCCGGTGATTACCAGGAAGTTGTAGCCGGTTTTGGCGAGTGCGGCCTTGTTGTCGTCGATGCGCATGAAGTTATTGATCAGCGCCCATCCGCCAAGTCCTACAATTATCATGCATATCGGATAGATGTAGTCCATGCGGTAGAAAGAACTGTCGGCCAAAGCGAAGAACATTTCCAGGGCCAGCAGCGCGCCGACTATGGCGCTGAGATAATATATGAAGGCAGGAATTGCGTTGCCTTCGCCGAAGCGGCGGGTTTCGTCGCGGGTAATGAATTTAAGATTGTAGCTCATAGCTTTAATGGTAAAATTCTTCGTTGATGTAAGCCATTATGAACACGAATATCATGGAGAAAGCCACCAGCGAACCCATTACGCTTACCAGGCGCTTGAGCTTTCGGTCCGAAGCTTCGGTATCTTCATTTATTTCGGGGCCGTTCATGTGCCGCGCTATACTGTACCACATTATGCATACCGCAATCTTGTAAATCAGCACGGCGATGAAGTTGCTTGCCGACATGTTTATCCCGACTAATTCCGACATGAAGTTGCCGGTATGATTTATTATAGGGAAAGAATATGCAAGTCCGATGAAATATGAGAAGTAGTAGGCGCAAGTGGCGAACTTTACGCTGCGGCCGATATCATATCGTCCCGAACAGGTATATATCGCCGCAAAGCCTGAAAGCATCACCAGGGCAGCCATGCCTCTGAGGACCGTGGTGATATAGGAATCCATATGATACCCGACGTAGCCGAGTATTACGAACAGTATGTTGCCGATGGCGAATGCCGCACCGGCAATGCGCATCATCCGTGCCGGGGCGAAGAAGAACATCAATACTGTCGCGGCAAGAAACAGCAGGCTGTCCAGAATATAGTACACGGAACGAACCGTCAGCCATTCATAGGAATTCGCAAAATAGAAGAAGATGTTCGCCAGGACTGATACGGCAGTCAGCGCCACCATGGTCCATTTGGCTATCGGCCAGAACGGAGAAATTGAAGTTTGTTCGATTTGCATATATTGTTTTGTGCTTTTTCGGTAAAACAGCAGCAAAGATACAAAAATTCTCTAATAAAGCCCTATATAATGCTAATGAACAGCTCAAATGGAGGCAATCTCAATCAAGATTAATCTTGACTAATCGGGATTAATCGGGAGAGGCAGGGTGGAGCGGGGATGAACCCCGGAGGAGAGATATGCGTTAACAAAATAAAACACATTCACATTGTTTTATCTTTCGAGGGTGTGCGGGCGCAAAAGTTTTAGTAACTTTGCGCTACCAAAGCCCCCATTCATCCCAGGCCACGCCAAATGATTGAACGCATAGTCATAATCGACAAGGTCGACCCCGTACAGTTCTATGGGGTCAACAACAGCAACCTCCACCTTATCAAGAACTTATATCCGAAACTGCGCATCTCGGCGCGCGGCTCGGTAATCCGCGTCATCGGCGAGGACCGCGAGACGGGCGAATTCGAGGCCAAGATGCAGGAACTTGCTGCATATGCCGAGAAGTACAACTCCCTGCCCGAGGATGCGATAATCGATATGGTCAAGGGCGCGGCGCCCAAGGAGCGCAAGAACGACGGCGCGATTATCTACGGCGTCAACGGCAAGCCCATCTCCGCGCGCACGCCCAACCAGGCCAAGCTCGTCGAGACCTTCGAGAAAAACGACCTCACCTTTGCCCTCGGCCCCGCCGGCACGGGCAAGACATATATCGCCATCGCCCTTGCGGTCCGCGCGCTGAAGAACCGCGAGGCGCGCAAGATCATCCTCTCGCGTCCGGCTGTCGAGGCCGGCGAGAAGCTCGGCTTCCTTCCCGGCGACATGAAGGACAAGATAGACCCCTACCTGCAGCCGCTCTACGACGCCCTGGAGGACATGATACCCCTGGCCAAGCTCAAGGAATACATGGAGACCAAGGTAATCCAGATAGCGCCGCTGGCCTTCATGCGCGGCCGCACGCTCAACGACGCCGTAATAGTCCTGGACGAGGCCCAGAACACGACCACGCACCAGATAAAGATGTTCCTCACCCGCCTTGGCATGAACGCCAAGATGATAATCACAGGCGACGTGACCCAGATCGACCTGCCGCGGACAACGACCTCCGGCCTTGTCCAGGCGCTGAAGATTCTGGACGGCGTGCCGGGCGTGGGGCGCGTTGAGTTCGGCAAGAAAGACATCGTCCGCCATCACCTGGTTCAGCGCATCGTCGAGGCCTACGAGCGCTTCGACGAGCAGCAGAAGAAAGAACGCGCAACTGAGACCGATGCCGCGAAAACCATCGAAAACCAATAACCAAACATAATCACAGCATGACACTCACTTCGACCGACTTCCATTTTCCCGGCCAGACAGGCGTGTACCACGGCAAAGTCCGCGACGTTTATACCCTCTCCGGCAATCTGCTGGTAATGGTTGCTACCGACCGCATCTCGGCATTCGACGTAATCCTGCCCAAGGGCATTCCCTTCAAGGGCCAGGTGCTCAACCAGATTGCGAACTACTTCCTGGATGCCACCGCCGACATAGTCCCCAACTGGAAGCTGGCCGAGGTCGACCCGATGGCCACCGCCGGCATCGCCTGCACGCCTTTCCGCGTAGAGATGATTATCCGCGGCTACCTGGCCGGCAGCGCCTGGCGCGACTATGCCTCCGGCGTGCGCGAAATCTGCGGCGTACGCCTTCCCGAGGGCCTGCGCCAGAACCAGCGGCTGCCCGAACCCATCATCACCCCGACCACCAAGGCCGACGAAGGTCATGACCTCAACATCTCGCCCGAGGAAATCGTGGCCCAGGGCCTGATGACCCGCGAGGAACTGGACACGGTGATGGACTACACGCGACGCCTCTTCGCCGCCGGCACGCGCATGGCCGCCGAGAAGGGCCTGATTCTGGTCGACACCAAGTACGAGTTCGGCAAGAACGGCGACGAAATCATGCTCATCGACGAAATCCATACCCCGGACTCCAGCCGCTACTTCTACGCCGACACCTACGCCGACCTTTTCGCCAAGGGGCTCCCCCAGCGCCAGCTCTCGAAGGAATTCGTGCGCGAGTGGCTGATGGACAACGGTTTCATGGGTAAGGAAGGCCAGAAACTGCCCGAAATGACCGATGCCGTCTGCAAGGCCATCTCGGACCGCTACATCGAGCTCTACCGCCGCGTCACCGGCCGCGAGTTCGAACCCGCGCCGCAGGACGATGCCGCCGAGCGCATAGCTGCCAACGTGCTCGACTTCCTGACCACCCTCGACCGCACGGATGGAGAAGGTTGAGAAAGTAAATCCCTACCGCAACGATACGCGAAGCAAGGACCGGCAGGTGGCGGACATGTTCGACGCCATCGCGCCGGCCTATGACTTCATGAACGCCGCCATGAGCTTCGGCATGGACCGGCTCTGGCAGCGCCGCCTCGTCGAGGCCGCCGCCGCGGGCAATCCGGCCTCGGTGCTGGACCTGGCTACGGGCACCGGCGAAGTGGCGCTGGCGCTAGCCCGGCGTCTGCCTCAGGCCCGGATTTCCGGTCTGGATATTTCGGATGGCATGCTGGAGCGGGCGCGCGCCAAGAAAGGCGCCGAAGGCATAGAGTTCATCTGCGCCGACGGCCTGTCCACCGGCCTGCCGGACAACACTTTCGATGCCATTACCATTGCCTACGGCGTGCGCAACTACGCCGATTTGGCAGCCGGTCTGGCCGAGATGCACCGAATTCTGCGTCCGGGCGGCAAGGTGTGTGTCCTGGAACTCTCCGAGCCGGCAAATCCCGTCCTGAGAGCCCTCTACAAGGTCTATACACGTACGCTGGTACCCTTGGTGGGCCGCATGGTCAGCGGCGACAGCCGCGCCTATACATATCTTCCGGAAAGCATCGCCGCCTGTCCCAGCCGCGGAGCCATGACGGCGCTGATGGGCAGGGCCGGCTTCGGCGACTGCACTTTCCGCGGAATGACTTTCGGTGCCTGCACACTCTACACAGCAAAAAAAATTCATCACAATGACCCTCGCCCTTAGCAAACTGACATATGCTGCCGTGCTGGCGGCCGCCGTCGCCTTTGCTCCCGGAGCAAACGGCCAGGCAATGTACTTCAATTCAGCGCGCGTGGCGGTCGCCGATTCGGTTTCCTCCGCCGCTCAGGCTCCGGTGTCTGCCGTCGTTCCGGGCGCCGTATCAATCGAGGACGGTGCCATCGTCGAGCCCGCGACCATGGCGGTCGATACCGTCTTTGCCCAGGCGGACACCGTCGCCGGCCCGATATGGCCCCTTCTGCCTGACTTTACCGACGTCGATTCCTATCTTGCCGCCACACGCGAGATGCCCTACGACACGGTAGTCGCCTTCCGCGCGCTTCCGCGCACCTTCTTCCTGCCGGCAGTGTTCACATCCTTCGAGTACGACAGGGGCCTTAATCCCCTGAGCGCCGACTATTCCGGCGAGCCGGCGCTACGCTGGGTCGAGGAGGAGCAGGCCGGGGCCAATGCGATAGAGCGCATCAGCCGCTACCTCTACTATGAGCATCCCGAAGCCGTTGCCTACAACATCAACCTGCTGCCGGAGGCGCCGAAGCGCTATGAGGCCGTCGTCAATCCCGAGGACCACACCATAGAAATCAAGGAACTGCCTACGGCTGGAGAGGTGGCCACCACCGTAAAAGCCGCCGAAGTGCGCAAGAAACACTGGCTCAACACCTTCACGGCCTCGCTTCAGTTCTCCCAGGCTTATGTTTCCCCGAACTGGTATCAGGGCGGCAACAACAACCTCAACGCCCTCGGCAACATATACTACAACACGAAGCTCAACCAGGCCTATCATCCGACGCTGCTGTTCGAGACCACGATGCAGTACAAGCTCGGCGTCAACAACGCTCCTGACGACAAACTCCACGACTACAATATCAGCGACGACCTTTTCCAGATTACCAGTACCTTCGGTGTCAAGGCCGCCCGCCGGTGGTACTACTCCGTCTCGGCCCTGTTCAAGACGCAGCTGCTGAATTCCTACAAGAGCAACTCGCCGGACATGCGCGCCGCCTTCATGTCGCCGGGCGAACTCAACGTCGGCTTCGGTATGACTTACAATTATACCAACCCGAAAAAGACCATCCAGTTCGACGCCTCCATCGCCCCGCTGTCGTACAACCTGAAGACCTGCATCAACCGCAACATCGATCCGACGCTATACGAGATTTCCGAAGGCCGCAAGACCAAGCACAAGTTCGGTTCGAGCAGCGAGCTCAAGTTCTCCTGGAAAATCTGCTACAACATCAGCTACAAGTCGCGCCTGTTCGCCTTCACGGACTACTCCGCGGCTTATGCGGACTGGGAGAACACCATCGACTTCGAAATCAACCGATTCCTGAGCACCCAGCTCTACGTTCACGCCCGCTACGACACCTCTACGCCGCGCTGCGACGACCCGGACTGGCACAAGCTGCAGATCAAGGAAATCCTCTCGATAGGCTTCTCCTATAAATTCAGCAGTATTTAATACTATATGATATGAACCCGCGCGCGTTCCTCACGGCGGCGATTCTGGCCCTTGCGGCAAGCGCCGGAGCCGGCGAGCCGCCGGAACGCCTGCATGGCGGAGTCTGCTCCGCGCCCTGCGGCGGCGTATGGCGCATGATGCCCGGCGGGGCCGTATTCTCGGTCGAGGATGCCGGGCGCCAGGACACCTACACCATGCGCCTGCTCGATTCGCCGGACTTCACCGCCCCCGCTGGCGCAACAATCGGTACCCTCAGGGCCACGGCACGCCCGGCGACCTACGACGCCGAAATATACTCGAAGCCCGGCAGCGGCCGCTCGGCCCATCACTTCATCGTCGAGGTCGACGAGCGCCTGGGCCGCATGTACATGCGCGCCTACGACCCGCACGGCCGCATTTCGCTGCGCCGCTGGATTCCCTACTTTTTCCGCGCCGGCTACCGCGAGGGCGAACACCCCGACGAGCTTGACGGCGCCGTGCGGATTGCTCCGCGGCCTGCCGGACCCGTAATTCTATGAAACGTCTGCCGCTGATACTCGCCCTCCTATGCCTGGGCACCGTGCTGACTGCCGGCGGCCGCAATACGCGCACCACGCGCAGCGGCCTGCACCGCATAGCCGAGCCGGCGCCGGCCGATACCGCCGAGGCCGTGGCGAGTGCAGAGTCGGTGGAATCCTCGGTAATCGTGCGGCCGGACAGCACGCGCCTGAAAATCCGCGGCTACGACAAGCCTCTGCGCTCGCGGCGCGAGTCCTTCTTCGTGGTCAACACCGATACCTGCGGCTTCGATACCCTCTACCTGACACTGACGTACTACGACAACGCCGGCCGCATGCTGCATCGCCGCAGCGTGGCCGTCGAAGCCGATGTCCCGGCGGGAGAGACGCGCAACGTCGGGATTCCCTCCTGGGACCGCCAGTATGCTTTCTATTATTATCTTTCGCCGCGGCCGACACGCGCGGCGGCGACGCCCTACCGTGTGACAGTCAGCGTCGATTCGGTCAGAATTCTACCGTCAGGCGCACGTTGAACTGGCGCCGCGTCAGGTAGTTGGGCACGGCGTACTGAATATCGTTGACGTCCGTTACCCAGTAGTATGAGCTGACGTTGCTGATGTCCAGCAGGTTGAAGACGTCGAGCCCCAGCCACATGCTCTTGATGCCGCGCAGGGTGCCGGTACGAGGCGCTCCGTCCTCGCGCGGCGTTATCAGGCCGTAGGCCAGGCCGATGTCCACGCGCTTGTAGGCCGGGGCGCGGAAGTAACCCTTGTCGCGGCTGCTGCGCGGCGCCGTCACTGGCAGTCCGTCGCTGAAGATTCCTCGCAGGTTGAACTTGAGCTTGGGGAAGCGCGGGAAGTAGTCGGTGAAGAACAGGGCGAAGGAGTAGCGGCGGTCGGTCGGTCGGGGCACTTTGACGCCGTTGAGGGTTTCCTGCGTCTTCATCAGCGAGAAGCTCAGCCAGGAGTCGGTGCCCTGGACGAACTGCCCGAAGAGCTTGAAGTCGATGCCGGCGGCATAGCCCGAGGTCAGGTTGCGGCCGGCGTAGACTATCTTGAGATTCTCGATTTCGTAGGGAATCAAGTTGCCCATGTTCTTGTAGTACGCTTCGCCGGAGAGCTTGAAGGGCCGGTTGAGGGCGCGGAAGGTATAGTCCGTGCCGAAGATGAACTGCAGCGAGCGCTGGCTCTTGATGTCCTTGTTCAGGGCTATGGTCATGTTGCCGTCGGCGTCCTCAATGGGCTGTCGGTACTCCTTGTAGAAGGGGCTCTGGTAGTAGAGGCCGGTTGCGAAGCGGAAGGCCAGGCGGGGGTTCGACTGCGGCACGAAGCCTACGCTGACGCGCGGGCTGACCAGGAATTCACGGTTGAAGTCCCAGTAGCTCATGCGGATGCCGCCGTTGATATTGAAGTAGCCCTTCGAGGTGTCGAGGCGGTAAGTGTCCTGAATGTAGAATGATATGCGGGAAGTGTTGATGTCGTGGCGCGAGCTGAGGTTGTAGATTACGC
>OLHE01000743.1_pt1 | contig 24187 bp, 26 predicted proteins | sample 1605821 | NCBI WGS metagenome assembly OLHE01 (sample SAMN03283250) | human gut metagenome | biome: human-associated habitat; material: feces | host: Homo sapiens | place: USA | collected 2013
ATTGTTAGTTGATATTATCGATTTATACAGAGAAGATACTTTTGAATACTTATTTAGAAAGCTATACCTAGATGAAGAAGAAATAATAAGAAAGACGAAATCTATGTATCAGTATTATTCGCCAGAAAAAGAGAAAGAGTATGGAGTTTTAGGAATTAAAATAAAAATTAATATAGATAATTTGAAAGATAATCTTGAAAAATTTAGTCCATATAATGAACAAGAAGAAGTGGAAAGGAAAATAATGTTAAATTACATTGATGATTTTGAAGATACATTAACTAGACAAAACCAATATGGACATTTCACTAGTTCAGCATTTATACTTAATAAAGAAAGAACAAAAATTTTAATGATATACCATAACATTTATAAATCATGGGCATGGGTAGGTGGACATAGTGATGGAGATAGCGACCTTTTATATGTCGCTATGAAAGAAGCAAAAGAAGAAACAGGAATAAAAAATGTTTTACCAATTTCTAAAGATATTTATTCACTAGAAATAATCAATGTAAATGGTCATGAAAAAAGAGAAAAATATGTAGGTTCACATCTTCATCTTAATGTTACATATTTATTGGAGGCTGATGAAAATGAAGAAATACATATAAAAGAAGATGAAAATAGTGGCGTAAAATGGATACCGATTAATAAGATATTGGAGGCATCATCTGAATCATGGGTGAGAGATAGAGTTTATGCTAAAATAATAAACAAGATGAAAAAAGATGGAATTATTGAAAAAAATTAAGATATGGAGGTAATTGATATGGTAGATTTAACAAAACTACAAAAAGAAATCTATCAAAATAAAGTAGATAAGGGATTTAATGTAACAGATGTAAATAAAGAATTTTGCTTAACTTATGGAGAAGTTGCAGAAGCATATGAAGCATGGAAAAAAAAGAAAGAAGATTTAGGAGAAGAATTAGCAGATGTGGCTATATATTTATTAGGATTATCAGAAATATTGGGGATAGATTTAGAAGATGAAATACAGAAAAAAGTTTATAAAAATTCTAAAAGAGAATATAAAATTATTGATGGTGTTAATACAAGAGTTAAAGAATTTGAAGATGATTCAGAAAGATAAATCTCAGCTACAACTTACAAGTTATTGTTAAGATTAGAGAAAAAATGAAAAAAGTTGAATTGAGTGAATTATTAAACAGTAGACCAGAAAAAATAGAAAATAAATTGCAAGTTTTATTTGTAGGAGGAAAATGATGAAATTAAGAGAAGCTACAAAACAAGACAAAGAAAAAATTATTGAGTAAATAAATATTGTACTACTTTTTTATGATAGGAAACAAGATGAAGATTGCTACATCTATATATAAAAATTAAAAAAATCATTGAAATAAAAAAAATATATGATATAATGTAAAAGTATTGTAGTTTTGCTATAATAATATAAGAAAGGCATTAATGTGCTGAAGAAAGGATTGAATATTAAATGGAAAATATATTTATATTTGGGCACCAAAACCCAGATACAGATTCAATTGTATCTGCATTAATATTAGAAAAAATGGAAAAAGAAATGGGACAAAATAATGTTAAAGCATATAGATTAGGAAAGATAAACAAAGAAACAGAATATGTATTAAAACATTTTGATATTGCAGCACCAGAACTTTTAGAAGAAGTAAAAGAAGGGCAAAAAGTTATGATGGTTGATCATAATGAATTTAATCAAAGTGTAAATGGAATAGAAAATGCAGAAATTTTAAAAGTAGTAGATCATCATAAAATTGCAAATTTTGTGACAAAATCACCTCTTTTTTATGTTGCAATGCCAGTAGGATGCACAGCTACTATTTTGGCTAATTTGTGTGAAATAAATAAAATAGAAATAGATGAAATAATGGCAGGATTAATGTTAAGTGCAATTATATCAGATACACTTTTGCTAAAGTCACCAACATGTACTCAAAAAGATAAAGAAATAGCAAAAAAACTTGCAAAAATTGCTGAAATAGATATAAATTTATATGGTTTAGATATGTTAAAAGCAGGAACAGATTTAAGTGAATTTACACCTGAAGAATTAATAGATATTGATTCTAAAACATTTACAACAAATGGAGTAAAATACCAAGTATCACAAGTAAACACAGCCTCAATAAAAGATGTTTTAAAAGATAAAAAAGAAATTGAAAATGCAATAAAATCTTTTATGAAAGATAATGAAATAGATTTATTTATTTTTATGATTACAGATATAATAAAAAATGATTCTCAAATTATAGTACTAGGAAAACAAGAAATAGCTGAAAATGCTTTTAATATAAAATTGGAAGACAATACAGCATATTTAAAAGGTGTTGTATCAAGAAAAAAACAAGTTATACCAAAAATAGATAATAACATAAAATAATTTTTTAACATAGGAAAGGAATGAGATTAAAAATTGGAAGAAGAAAAAATAAATAAAGTAAAAGACATTTTAGAATGGGCATTTTGTATTGTTATTGCTCTTGTTATTGCATTATTATTTAGATATTATATAGGAACACCAACTATTGTAAAACAACCATCTATGTACCCAACTCTTAAAGAAAACCAAAGATTGTGGCTAAACAGATGGCAAAGAACAACAAAAAAATTACCATCAAAAGGAGATATCATTACATTTGAGGCACCTTCTAAAACTGTTCTTTCAATAAGTGAAAAGGAAAAAGATGTTGTGGCAAGATATGAAAATGAGCCTACATCAGCTCTTGGAAAATTTTCTTATCATGTACTTGAAATTTCTAAAACAAGCTATATAAAAAGAGTAATAGGGGTTCCAAAAGATCATGTTGTAATACAAGATGGAAAAGTATATGTAAATGATAAACTTCTTGAAGAAAGCTATCTTCAATCAGGAGTGATAACAGATAATGGCAAAGGTTGTGTAACAGATGTAATTGTTCCAGAAAATTGTGTTTTTGTTATGGGAGATAATAGACCACAGAGTACAGATAGTAGATGTTTTGGTTGTATACCATTAGAAAGAATAGAAAGTAAGGTGTGGATTCGTATTTGGCCATTAAATTTATTTGGCAAAATAGACAGATAGGGTGTGATAAATTTTGTTTGAAAATATTATTGGAAATGATAAAATAAAAAACGAATTAACAAATTTAGTTAAGCAAAATAAATATTCACACAGTTACATATTTCATGGAACAGAAGGAATTGGCAAAAAATTAATTGCTAAAGAATTTGCTAAAATGATTTTGTGTTTAGGTGAAGAAAAATACTGTAATACATGTAAATCATGTTTAGAGTTTTTATCAAACAATAATCCGGATTTTTATGAAATAATACCAGATGGAAATAATATTAAAATAGAACAAATAAGAGAAATGCAAAAAAAAGTTGTAGAACAACCAATTATATCTAAAAATAAAGTTTATATAATTGATAATGCGGATTTAATGACTAGAGAAGCTCAAAATTGTTTATTAAAAACTTTAGAAGAGCCACCAGAATTTGTAACAATAATTCTTATTGGCTCTAATGAATCAAACTTTTTAAGCACTATAAAATCTAGATGTACAATATTAAGATTTGAAAATATAGAACCAAGTAAAATAGAAAAATATCTTAAAGAAAAATTTGGTATTCAAGAAGTTCCTAAAAGTATTATAGAAGCGGCAAATGGAAGTATTGGAAAAGCAGAATTATTAAAAGATAAACAAGAGCTATATATTGCAATTGATACTGTACTTGAAAATATTGAAAAAATGGATTTAATAGATACATTAAAAAATGCAGATATAATATATAAATCACAAGATGAAAAAAATGAAATTCTTGAATACATAAATATTAAGTTTTTAAAAAAAGCAAAAGAAAATTTAAAATATTTAAAATGTATTGATATTGTTGAAGAAACCAAAAAAAGAATTAAAGCTAATAGTAATTATAATATGAGTATAGACAATATGCTTATTTCAATATGGGAGGTGATAAATTGAAAAACATTGTAGGAGTTAGGTTTAGAAAATTAGGAAAAATATATTTTTTTAATCCTCAATATTTAATGCTTAGAAAAGATGATCTTGTAATAGTAGATACTGAAGAGGGAGAAGAAATAGGAACGGTTGCAATTCCAAATAGAACTTTGGAAGATGAAAAGATACCAAAAGAGTTAAAAAGAGTTGTAAGAATTGCAAATAGTAGAGATTTAAAATTTTATGAAGATTGCAAAAGAAAAGAAAAAGAAGCATATGAATATTGCCAGAAAAAAATAAAAGAATATAAACTGAAAATGAAGTTAACAGATGTGGAATTTAAATTTAATAGTACTAAAGCTTTATTTTATTTTACTGCAGATGGAAGAATAGATTTTAGAGAGTTGGTTAAAGATTTAGCTAGTAAATATAGAACGAGAATTGAGTTAAGACAAATCGGTGTTAGAGATGAAATAAAAAGACTTGGAGGAAACGGTGTTTGCGGAAGAGAACTTTGTTGTTGTTCATTTTTAAGCGATTTTGAAACAGTTTCTATAAAAATGGCAAAAGACCAAAGCTTATCTTTAAATCCATCAAAAATAGCAGGGAACTGTGGAAGGTTAATGTGTTGTTTAAAATATGAAGATGAGGTATATCAAGAAAAAATAAAAAGATTGCCACATGTTGGTGCTATTGTAAAAACACCAGAAGGTGTAGGAGAAGTAGACAGTGTTGAAACATTAGCAGAAAGAATAAAAGTTAAGCTAAAAAATGGTGAGAATTATAGCTATAAAAAATTTCTTTTAAAAGAAATAAAAGTTATAAAAGATACTGATGCAGAAAGAGTTGATGAAGAAGAACAGAAAAATAAAGAAGAATTAGAGAAGCTAGAAAGAATGGAACAAGAAGATAAAAAAGGAGGTGAGAATTATGGCATATAAAATTGATGATGAAAAATGTATTGGATGTGGAGCTTGTGTTGAAGCTTGCCCAATGGGTTGTATAAAACTTGGAGAAGAAGGAAAGGCAGAAATTGATAAGACAATATGTATTAGTTGTGGAAGTTGCGCAGCAACTTGCCCTGTAGAGGCACCATTTGAGGAATAAATAAATCGGAAAGTTATTTTGACTTTCCGATTTATTTATTAAAATATTGAGGAGCATTAGAGTGAATTTTTCAAAAAGTACTTGAAATATTTTGAAAGATGTTATAGAATAAAAATGCCTAAAAAAGGTAATAATAATTTAAAAGCAAAACATATGAAAGTATGTTAAAGGAGGAATTTTTTATGTCAGTAAAAGTAGCCATTAATGGTTTTGGACGTATAGGACGTCTTGCATTTAGACAAATGTTTGGAGATGATGAATATGAAATAGTTGCAATAAATGACTTAACAAGTCCAAGTATGCTTGCACATTTATTAAAATATGATTCAGCACAAGGAAGATATCAAAAAGCAGACACAGTAGTAGCAGGAGAAGATTCTATAACAGTTGATGGAAAAACAATAAAAATATATGCAAAAGCAGACGCAAATGAACTTCCATGGGGAGAAATAGGTGTTGATGTTGTTTTAGAATGTACAGGTTTTTATACAACAAAGGAAAAAGCAATGGCACATATTAATGCAGGAGCAAAAAGAGTTGTTATTTCAGCACCAGCTGGAAAAGATTTACCAACAGTAGTTTATAATGTAAACCAAGATATATTAACACCAGAAGATAAAATAATATCTGCTGCATCATGTACAACAAACTGTTTAGCACCAATGGCTAAAGCTTTAAATGATTATGCACCAATTCAATCAGGAATAATGTCAACAATACACGCATATACAGGTGACCAAATGTTGCTTGATGGTCCACACAGAAAAGGAAATTTAAGAAGAGCAAGAGCAGCAGCAATAAATATTGTTCCAAATTCTACAGGAGCTGCAAAAGCAATTGGGCTTGTTATTCCAGAATTAAATGGAAAACTAATTGGTTCAGCTCAACGTGTTCCAGTACCAACAGGTTCTACAACAATATTGGTTGCAGTTGTAAAAGGTCACGATATAACTGTAGATTCAATTAATAATGCAATGAAAGCAGCATCAAATGAGTCTTTTGGCTATACAGAAGAAGAATTAGTTTCTTCAGATATTATAGGAATGACTTATGGTTCATTATTTGATAGTACTCAAACAATGGTACAACAATTAGATGATGAAACATATCAAGTTCAAGTTGTTTCTTGGTATGATAATGAAAATTCTTATACTAGTCAAATGGTTAGAACAATTAAATATTTTGCAGAGCTTGAAAATAAATAGTATAAATAAACAGGTGGTTAATTACCACCTAGTTTTTAACAAAAAGTGAAAGGAATGAATTTATTATGAATAAAAAAACTGTTAGAGATATAGATTTAAAAAATAAAAAAGTATTAGTTAGATGTGATTTTAATGTACCAATGGATGAAAATAGAAATATAACAGATAATAGAAGAATTGTAGCAGCTCTTCCAACAATAAAATATTTGTTAGAGCAAAATTGCAAAATAGTATTATGTTCTCATCTTGGAAGACCAAAGGGAGAATTTAAAGAAGAATTTTCTTTAAAACCAGTTGCAAAAGAGCTTAGTCGCCTTTTAGGTAAAGATGTTATTATGGCAAATGATGTAATTGGTCCAGATGCTAAAAATAAAGCAGAAAATTTAAAAAACGGGGAAATAATGCTTCTTGAAAATGTTAGATTCCATAGAGAAGAAACAGATAATGATCCAAACTTTAGTAAAGAATTAGCATCATTTGGAGAGATTTTTGTAAATGATGCATTTGGTACAGCACATAGAGCACATGCATCAACAGAAGGTGTTACAAAATACTTACCAGCAGTATCAGGATTTTTAATAGAAAAAGAATTAAAATTTTTAGGAGAAGCTTTAAATAACCCTGAAAGACCTTTTGTTGCAATACTTGGTGGTGCAAAAGTATCAGACAAAATTGGTGTAATAGATAGCTTATTAGAAAAAGTAGATACATTAATGATTGGTGGAGGAATGGCATATACATTTTTTAAAGCACAAGGGTATGAAGTTGGAAACTCATTGTGTGAACCAGATAAATGTGATTTAGCGCTAAAATTAATGGAAAAAGCAAAAGAAAAAAATGTTAAATTTATGCTTCCAATAGACACAAAAATAGGTAAAGAATTTAAGCCAGATACAGAAAGTAAAACAGTTGGATGGAAAGAAATACCAGAAGGTTGGGAAGGATTTGACATTGGAGAAAAAACAATAGAAATGTTTAAAGAAGAATTAAAAAATGCTAAAACAGTAATTTGGAATGGACCTTTAGGTTTGTTTGAGTTTGACCAATTTGCAATTGGAACAAATGAAATAGCAAAAGATTTAGCAACATTAAATGCAACAACAATAATTGGTGGAGGCGATTCTGCAGCTGCTGTTGAAAAAGCAGGTTTAGGAGATAAAATGACACATATTTCTACAGGTGGTGGAGCTTCACTTGAATTTTTAGAAGGAAAGAAATTACCTGGAATTGAAGCTTTAATGGATAAATAAAAAATAGGAGGAATCTTAATGAGAAGAAAAGTAATTGCAGGAAATTGGAAAATGAATATGCTTCCAAATGAAGCAATATCAATGATAGCTGATTTGGCACCATTAGTTAAAGATTCTAAATGCGAAGTAGTTATATGTGCGCCATATATAGATTTGTTTTATAGTTTGCTTACAGCACAAGGTACAAACATAAAAATAGGAGCACAAAATATGCATTATGAAGAAAAAGGTGCATACACTGGAGAAATATCTGGAAAAATGCTAAAATCAATAGGGGTAGAGTATGTTATAATAGGTCATTCTGAAAGAAGACAATATTTTTCTGAAACAGATGAAACAGTAAACAAAAAAGTAAAAGCGGCATTTGAAAATGGTTTAAAGCCAATCGTTTGTGTTGGAGAAACTTTAGAGCAAAGAGAAGAGGGTTCAGCTTTTGATGTTATAACTAATCAAACTCAAGTTGCGTTAGAAGGTTTAACAAATGAGCAAGTAATGAATACAATAATAGCATATGAACCAATTTGGGCAATAGGAACAGGAAAAACAGCCAGTAAGTTAGATGCAGAAGAGGCTTGCAAAAAAATAAGAGAAAAAATTGCCAAAATCTATGGACAAAATGTGGCAGATGGGGTTATAATACAGTATGGTGGAAGTATGAAGCCAGAAAATGCAAAAGAATTATTAGAAATGCCAAATATAGATGGTGGTCTAATTGGAGGAGCAAGCTTAAAAGCAGAAAGCTTTGCAAAAATTGTAAATAGTTAAAAAAGAAGTAAATATAAAAAGATTTAGAAAGAAGGAAACATTTTTATGGAAAAGAAATTAACAATGCTAATGATATTAGATGGTTTTGGAGAAAATCCAAAAAAAGAAGGAAATGCGGTAAAACTTGCAAAAACACCCAATATAGATAGACTTATGAAAGAATATCCAAATACTAAAATAGCAGCAAGTGGATTAGCTGTTGGACTTCCAGAAGGTCAAATGGGTAATTCCGAGGTAGGACACACAAATATTGGTGCAGGAAGAATTGTATATCAAGAGTTGACAAGAATTACTAAATCAATTGAAAATGGAGACTTCTTTAGTAATGAGGAATTAGTAAAAGCAATGGAAAATTGTAAAAAAAATAATTCAAAACTTCATATACTAGGTTTAGTATCAGATGGAGGAGTGCATAGTCATATAAGACATCTTTTTGGATTACTTGAAATGGCAAAAAGAAGAGATATTGAAGAAGTATATGTACATTGCTTTTTAGATGGAAGAGACACACCACCAGCTTCTGCTGAAAGTTATATTCAAGAGCTTGAAGAAAAAATGAGAAAAAAAGGTGTTGGAAAAATTGCAACAGTAGCAGGAAGATTTTATGGTATGGATAGAGATAAGCGTTGGAATAGAATTCAAAAAGCTTATAATGCGATAGTATTTGGGGAAGGAAATAAAAGTAGTCAAGTAATAAATGCAATAGAAAGTTCATATCAAAAAGAAGTTTTTGATGAATTTGTTGAACCTACTGTTATTACAAATGGTGAAAAACCAGTAGCAACGATAGAAGATGGAGATTCAGTGATTTTCTTTAATTTTAGACCTGATAGAGCAAGAGAAATAACAAGAGCAATAGTAGATAAAGAGTTTAAAGAATTTGAAACAAAGAAAATGAATACTTATTTTGTATGTTTTACAAATTATGATGAAACGATGCCAAATGTTCATATAGCGTTCAAAAAAGAAATGATAAAAAATACATTAGGCGAAATCGTAAGTAAAAATGGAGGAAAACAACTTCGCATAGCAGAAACAGAAAAATATGCACATGTAACATTTTTCTTCAATGGTGGAGAAGAAAAACAATATGAAGGAGAAGATAGAATTTTAGTTCCATCTCCAAAAGTTGAAACTTATGATATGAAGCCAGAAATGAGTGCATATGAAGTAACTCAAAAAGTAGTTGAAGCAATAAATTCAGAAAAATATAACTGTATAATATTAAACTACGCTAATCCAGATATGGTAGGTCATACAGGAAGTTTATCAGCTGCAATAAAAGCAGTTGAGGCAGTTGATGAATGTGTAGGAAAGGTAATAACAGCAATAGAAAGTCAGAAGGCAAATTTAATAATAACAGCAGACCATGGAAATGCAGAGCAAATGATAGACTATAAAACTGGAGAACCACATACAGCACATACAACAAATTTAGTACCATTAATTCTAATTTCAGAAAGAGAAAATGTTAAATTAAGAGAAGGCAAACTTGCAGATATTGCACCAACATTATTAGAACTTATGGGATTAGAAAAACCTAAAGAAATGACCGGAGAAAGTTTGATAGAAAAATAAAAATTTTTATATTGCAAGAGCTAATTTAAGTTCTTGCAATATAATGAAAAGAAGAGGATAAAAGGATGCTTAGAACTACTAAAAACATGAAAGAAAAATACGAAAAAATTCAAAATTATTTGTTTGATTTAATACCAGAAAAATGGGATGAAATATATTTATATGCATCTATAATAGATAGGCAAGAAGAGACCTTAACAGGAGAAATGTTTTTTTACTATATTCCAAAAGGAATATTAAAAAAGAAGCCTATAAATGTTTATGAAGTACCAAAAAGATTTAATATAAATGAGACTGAATATTTAAAAATTGTGGATAATTTATATCAAATAATAAAAGATTTAAGAAAAGATTTTATAGATACAGAACAAGAATTATGGACTAATTTAACAATTTCAATTGCAAATTCAAGGTTTAGAGTTGAATATGGTTATGAAAAAATTAGTCAAGAGGAAAGAGCAAGTTACATAAGGCATGTAATTTGGAGGTACAACTATTTAGGAATTGGTGGAGAATTAAAAGATGAAAGAAAAGTTTTAGATGAATATTTTTCTAAAAAACTTTCTTTAGAACCCAAAAAGGAGTTATATCAAACAGGATTATATCTAAAAACTGTAAACAATGTTGTAGGATATGATAGAGAAATTGAAATAGCAAAAGAGCGAAAAAAAGAGCAAGAAGAAAAACAAGCACTTCAAGAAAAGAAAAAAGAAGAAAAGAAAGATATAAAAAGAAGAAAAATCGAAGAAAAAAGAAGGAAAGAAGAAGAAAAACATAAAAATCAAATATTAAAATAGGTTAAATAAGTAAAAATTTTTTAGTTTTTGCATATTAATATATAATTTAAAAAGGAGGTTTCATAATGAAACAATATTTAGAAATTGACGAGGTTAGAGCTTTAGAAGTATTAGATTCTAGAGGAAACCCAACAGTACAAGTAGAGGTTGTATTAGAAGATGGTTCAGAAGGAGTTGCAATGGTACCATCAGGAGCTTCAACAGGTAGTTTTGAAGCTGTTGAGTTAAGAGATGGAGACAAATCAAGATACATGGGAAAAGGAGTTTTAAAAGCAGTAGAAAATGTAAACACAATAATTAGAGAAAAAGTAATTGGAATGAATGCTTATGACCAATTAACTCTTGATAAAACTTTAATAGAAATAGATGGAACAGAAAATAAAGGAAGACTTGGTGCAAATGCAACACTTGGAGTTTCTTTAGCAGTTGCAAGAGCAGCAGCAAATTCACTTGGAATGGAATTATATAACTATATTGGCGGATGTAATAGTAAAGTAATACCAACACCAATGATGAACATAATGAATGGTGGAAAACATGCAGATTCAACATTAAGTATACAAGAATTTATGATTATGCCAGTTGGAGCAAAAACATTTAAAGAATGCTTAAGAATGAGTTGCGAAATATATCATAATTTAAAAACAGTATTAAAAGCAAAAGGATTATCTACAGGAGTTGGAGATGAAGGTGGTTTTGCACCTAATGTTAAAGATGAAGATGAAGCTTTAGCTTTAATTATGGAAGCAATTGAAAAAGCTGGTTATAAACCAGGGGAGGAAGTTGCTTTAGCATTAGATGTTGCTGCAACAGAAATGTATGATGAGGCAAAGAAAATAGGAAGAGAAGGAGATTACCATTTCTGGAAAATTGGTGTTACAAAAACATGTGATGAAATGATAGATTTCCTAGAAGATTTAGTAAATAAATACCCTATAATTTCTATTGAAGACGGTTTAGCAGAAGAAGATTGGGATGGATGGAAAAAACTAACAGATAGATTAGGTTCAAGAATACAACTAGTTGGAGATGATTTATTTGTTACAAATATTAAGAGACTACAAAAAGGAATTGATATGGGAGTTACAAATTCTATATTAATCAAATTAAATCAAATAGGAACATTAACAGAAACATTAGATGCAATAGAACTTGCCAAAAAGAATGGATATACAGCTGTTGTATCACATAGAAGTGGAGAAACAGAAGATACAAGTTTAGCAGATGTTGCAGTTGCAACAAATGCTGGACAAATAAAAACAGGAGCACCATGCAGAACAGATAGAGTTGCAAAATATAATAGACTTTTAAATATTGAAAATGATTTAGAGTCTACAGCAGTATATGCTGGAAGAAAGGGATTGAAATAATGAGCGGTCATTCAAAATGGAATAATATTCAAGCAAGAAAAGGAAAGGTTGATGCAGCAAGAGGAAAAATTTTCACAAAATTAGGAAGAGAACTACTAGTTGCAGTTAAAGCAGGTGGACCAGACCCAGCAGGAAATTCAAAATTAAAAGATGTAATTGCAAAATGTAAAGCAGCAAATATGCCAAATGATACAATAAAAAATGCAATAAAAAAAGCATCTGGAGAAGGAAATACAGCAACATATGAAGAAATAACATATGAAGGATATGGACCAAATGGAGTGGCAATAATAGTAGAAGCAAGTACAGATAATAAAAATAGAACTGCAGCAGAAGTAAGGCATGCATTTGATAAAGCAGGTGGAAATTTAGGAACAACAGGTTGTGTATCATACATGTTTAGCCAAAAAGGTGTAATTGTAATTGAAAAAGAAAATTGCCCAATATCTGAAGATGATTTAATGATGCAGGTTTTAGAACTTGGTGCAGAAGATTTTACAGCAGAGGAAAATGTTTACGAAATTATTACAGCACCATCAGATTTTTCAGCTATTAGAGAAGAATTAGAAAAACAAGGATTAGAATTTTTAGAAGCAGAAGTTCAAATGGTGCCATCAACAACAGTTGCATTAGATGAAAAAGGTGCAGAAAAGATGGAAAAATTAATTGATAGATTAAATGATTTAGATGATGTAATGAATGTTTATCATAATTGGGAAGAATAGAGTTTTAAATCTTTTTAAACTACCCTGAAAAAAGAATGCGATAAAAAATAAACAAAAAAGTTCTAAATAAAAAAAAGACACATATAATTATAATATATGTGTTTTTTTTCGTTATGGGGGCGATTTTATGGTAAGTGATGTTTTAAAATATTTGCCAGAAGAAGTTGCGGAAGAAGTAAAAATATGTGGAAATGAAATTGAAGAAATTAGACTTAGAGTTAACAAAAAAGTATGTTTAAAAATGGGACAAGATATAAAATTTTTAAACACAACAATTAACAAAAATGATATAAAAACTACATTTGAAAGAATGTGTGAAAATTCAGTATATTCATATATAAATCAAGTTTCAAATGGCTTTATAACAATTGATGGAGGAAACAGAGTTGGTTTAGTAGGAAATTGTGTTATAGAAAATGGAAAAGTAATAAATATTAATTATATTTCTAGTTTAAATTTTAGAATAGCAAGAGAAATAAAAGATGTTGCAATACCTTTTTTAAAAGAAGTTATAGATATAAAAAATAATACTATATTTACAACTTTAATTGTTTCACCTCCAGGAGGGGGAAAAACGACAGTACTTAGAGATTTGATAAGAATTATATCAAATGGAATGCCCGAAATTGGTTTTAAAGCAAAAACTTGTGGTGTTGTAGATGAAAGAGGAGAAATAGCTGCAAGTTATAAAGGCATTCCTCAAAATGATTTAGGAGAATTGACAGATGTAATTGAAAATGTGCCTAAAGATATTGGAATGAGAATATTAATTAGGTCTATGGCTCCAGAAATTATTGCATGTGATGAAATTGGGACTCAAGAAGATTATAATGCTATAAAGTATGCTGTAAACAGTGGGGTTAAAGGCATATTTACATACCATGCAAAAAATATAGATGAAGTTATGAGAAATGAAAAAATAAAAGAATTAGCTAATGATAATGTAATTGAAAAAATAATTGTTTTAGATATGGAAAAAAAGGGGCAAATAAAAGAAGTTAGGTAAAATTTTAAATAAAATTAATAAATTAGTTCTAAAATTCAAAGTATAAGCATAAATTATATAAGGTAATAGAATTAAATGCTAAAACCTTTTAAGAGCAGTGTTAAATCCTTATAACAGAAGGAAGGGATGATATTAAAAAATGGAAGTAATTAGATATGTAATTTTATTTCTTATACTGTTAGGAAGTACAAGCATAGGATTTGTCTTATCTAAAAGATTTTCTTATAGAGTTAAAGAACTGCAGAGCTTTTTATCTGCAAGTAATGTTATTGAAAATAAAATTAAATTTACAAAAGAACCTTTATCTGAAATTTTTGAATACATATCTGAAATCACAAATGATTCTATATCTGCTTTTTTTAAAGACGCAGGTGAAAACATAAAAAAGGTTGATACAAAAACAGCTTGGGAAGAGGCTATTAATAAAAACAAAGAAAAATTTGAGCTAAAGAAAGAAGATATTGTAATTATAAAAGATTTTGGGACAAGAATAGGAAAAACTGATGTTGAAGGTCAATTAAGCGAAATAGCCCTATTTAATTCTTTTTTGAAAGAACAAATAATTAAGGCAAAGGATGAACAAAAAAGAGACGAAAAAATGTATAAAAGTTTAGGAGGAGTTATAGGTTTGGGAATTATTATTCTTTTAGTATAAATAAAGGTTGGAAAGGAATGAAATAAAAGTGAATGTTGAATTGTTATTTAAAATAGCAGCAATAGGTATACTAGTTGCAGTTTTACACCAGGTACTTTGTAGAGCGGGCAGAGAAGAACAAGCAATGATGACGACTTTAGCAGGCTTGGTTATAGTGTTAACATTGGTTATTAAGGAAATTAGCTCTCTTTTTGATACAGTTAGAACATTGTTTAATCTGTAGTAAATTGAAAGGAGCATGCAAAATGGAAGAAGTTATTAAAATTATAGGAATTGCATTAATAGCCTTGATAATTACTATAATAATAAAACAATATAGACCTGAATTTGCAATATACATATCATTAGTTGCTGGTGTTATTATTTTAGCATTAGTAATTGGAAATTTAACAAATGTAATTAATTTATTAAAAGACATAAGTACACGATCTGGAATTAATAATAAATTTTTAGGAATATTACTCAAAATGACAGGAATAGCAATTCTTACAGAGTTTGCAATAAGCATATGTAAAGATGCAGGAGAAAATGCAATTGCGAGTAAAGTGGAAATTGGGTCGAAGGTTATTATAATATCTTTGTCTGTACCAATTATTACAAACTTATTAGAAGTAATATTAAAACTTATGCCTAAGTAAAAGGAGTACTTATGATAAAGAAAATTTTTTGTATAGTAATTTTAAGTATGCTTTTTTTTCCTCAAATAGTATTTGCAGAAGAAAGCACAGAAAGTGAGATTTTTCAAGAACAACAAAGTGAATTTAAAATAAAAGACTTTTTAAAAGAAACAAAAAAATACACATCAAACTTTTTAGAAAATATAGATATATCTGAAATTTTTAAAGATGCAACAAAAGGTAAAATTGACAATAAAAAAATATTTGGAAAAATACTAAACCTATTGGGAAAAGAAGTAAAAGGAACCTTAAAAACTTTAATTAGTATTTTAATTATTGTTTTAATACATAGTTTACTTAAATCTATAACAGATGGATTGGAACATAAAGAAGTATCTAAAATAATATATTATGTAGAATATATTTTAATTGTAACAATAATAATGTCAAGCTTTTCAGAAATATTAGATAGTGTTAAAAATTCAATAACAGATTTAATTGGTTTTAGTCAAAGTTTGATACCACTTCTTATAACACTCATGCTATATACAGGAAGTATTACAACAAGTAGTGTTTTAGAGCCAATATTGCTATTCTTAATACAATTTATTGCAAATTTAATTCAAAATTTGATATTGCCAGTTGTTTCTATAATAGTAGTATTAATAGTAATTTCAAAAATTTCTGAAAGAATACAAATAACAAAGCTTGCCAAGTTTATGAATACTAGTATAGTTTGGTTTTTAGGAATTGTTCTTACACTATTTGTAGGAGTAATGTCTTTAGAAGGAACTTTAACTGCAAGTGTAGATGGGATTACTGCAAAAACAACTAAAGCAGCTGTAAGTAATTTGATTCCTGTAGTTGGAAAAATATTGGGAGATTCTGTGGATACTGTTTTAGGTTGTGGAGTTGTTTTAAAAAATGCTGTTGGGGTTGTGGGAGTTATAGTTATAATAGGAATATGTTTGCTTCCAATTATAAAATTAGCAACATTTAGTATAATGTATTCAATTTTATCATGTGTAATAGAGCCACTAGCAGATGAAAAAATAGTAAAACTAATAGAAGAAATGAGTGGAATTTTTAAGTTACTTCTTGCAATATTATGTTCTGTTTCTGTATTATTAATTATTGGTGTTACATTAGTTATTAAAATTTCTAATAGTGGGATGATGTATAGATGATAAGTTTTTTAAAAACATGGATTGAGCAATTAGCAATAGCTGTGGTTATTACAAGTTTATTTGAGCTAATTATTCCGAAAGGAAATTTAAAAAAATATATAAAAATTGTACTTGGTTTGTATGTGGTTTTTAGTATTATATCGCCATTTGTAAATAGTAATGCACTTTATGATATAAAAGAAGATTTTAAAATTAAAAATGAAATTGCTGAAAATCAAATAGTAACAAGTCAAAAATCAATGGATAACAGGTTACAGATTTTATATGTAGATGAGCTAAAAAAAGATATAACAAAAAAGATTGAAGAAAATGGATATAAAATTCAAAGTATAAATGTAGATGCAAACTTAAATGCAGATGGTGTAGACCCAGGAATACATAAAATCTATTTAAGTTTAACTAAAAAACAAGTAGGAATAGAAGATATAAATAAGGTTGAAATTAATGTTAATAATAAAAAAACAGAGAAAGGAGAAGAAAATGAAGATATTAAAAAAATAAAAAATATTTTAGCTCAAACTTATGAAATAAGTGAAGAAATAATATCAATAAAGATAAAATAAAAAGGAGGCTATTATGGGAAATCTTTTAAAAAAGGTAACAGAAAAGAAAGATAGCAAAAAAAAGGCGGAAAACATTATTTTTTTTGTGGTGGTGTTAATAGTAACTTTAATTATTATAAATACAATATGGAGTAAAGATAAGAAAACAAATGAAAATACAAATAAAAATGAGATATTACAAGAAAAAGCTTTTGCAAATAATCAAACACAAAAACAAGAACTTGAAGAAAAATTAGAAAATATTTTAAGCACAATAAAGGGGGTGGGGAAAGTTAGTGTATTTGTTAATTATTCTGAAAGTAGTTCTGTTGTTGCAATGTATGATGAAAGTACCACAACAAGTACAACAGAAGAAGGCGATTCTTCTGGGGGGACAAGAAATGTGACAGAAACTCAAGTGCAAAAAGATGTGATTTTTTCAGAAGATTCAGGAAAAAAAGAGCCTGTAACACAAAAGACAACAATGCCAACAATTCAAGGTGCTATTATAACAGCAGAAGGTGGTTCAGATGCAAAAATAAAAACAGATATTATTAGTGCAGTAGAAGCTGTTACGGGCTTGGCGGTTAACAAAATACAGGTTTTTGAAATGAAAAGATAAAGTTAAGAAATTTCTAATTATATGCTTTAAAGGAAAGGAATGATTTTTAAAATGGAAAAAAATTTTGATAAAAAAGCTTTACTTAATAAGATAAAAAAGAGTGAAGTCGCAGTATATGCAATTGCTTTAATGCTAGTTACAGCAGGGTACTTTAATTATTTAAAATTTGATAATGGAAAAGCAAAAGAAGTTTATTCAGAAGATGTACAAAATTTAGAACAACAAGCAAATGTAGGAGATGCAGTTTTAGTTAGTAACAATGAAGTAAAAGATGAAAACGCAAATACTGAAGAAGAAGCAAAGGTAGAAGAAAATAAAATAGAAAAAGAGTCTAAAACAGAAGAAAATAAACAAAAAGAAGAACAAAAAACTGAAGAAAATAAACAAGAAGAAGAACAAAAAACTGAAGAAAATAAAGAAGGACAAAAGCAAAATAAAGATAATTCTAAAGATGATTATTTTGCAAGCACAAAACTTGATAGAGAAAAAATGTATGCAAGTATGATATCAAGCTATGAAGAAATTTTAAATAATTCAAATGTAACTGAAGCACAAAAGGCAATTGCAACTCAAGAGATTGCAAAAGTTAACAATACAAAAAATGCTATAATGATAAGTGAAAATTTAATTTTGACAAAAGGTTTTAAAAATGTCGTAATTTTAGTAAATGAAGATAGTGCAAATGTAGTTGTAGAAGTTCAAGAAGAACTTTCTAAAGATAAAGTTGCAATACTTCAAAATATAGTAGCTCGTGAATTAAGTAAAACTATAGAAAATATACATATTTCTGAAAAACGAAACTAATTTATTAGGTTCGTTTTTTTGCGATTTTAAAATATTAATGCAATATTACAAAAATATTACATTAATATTAATTTTTTATTACAAAATTACAATTTTGTTGCTTTAGGTAGAAAAATGGTGTAAAATAAAAAAAGAAAAATAAGAATTTTTATGAAATTTAAGGAGGAATTTATAATGACAGGAAATCCAATGCAAAGAAAATCTACAGGATCATTTATATTAGGAATGGTGGTAATGTTACTGATTGCAGTAGTAGTAGTAGGTTTATTATATATGAAAATGAAAAATTTACAAGACAAATTACAAAAATATGAAGCTAATGAATCAACAGCAAATATTTATGTACTTAATCAAGATGTAAAAGCAGGACAAGTACTAGAAAGTTCAATGTTTTCAGAGAAACAAATTGCAAAAGCAATGATTCCAGAAAATGCAACAACAAATATTGTATCTACATTAAGTTCATATAGTTTAAGGGATACATCAGGAAATCGTATTTATGTTGGAACTGATGAAAAAAATGGAGGAAAATATTATTTTGTAAAAATAAATAATACAGATTGCAAAATATATATAGCAAATGACCAAGGAAAAGAAGAAGTTGCAACTAATTTAACAGCAGAGGATAAAGCTTTTTATTATGAAGGAAATAATAATAATGCAAGTAATAGAAGAGACATTACAGTTGCAACAGATGCAGTTATTGCAAAAGTTGCAATGACGGCAAATACAGTAATCACATCATCTTTAGTTGTTAGAACAGATGAAGTACAAACAAATGATGTAAGAACTCAAGAATATAATATGTTGGTATTACCAACAGAACTTGGACCAGAAGATTATGTTGATGTAAGATTAATGCTTCCAAATGGTCAAGATTTTATTGTAGTATCTAAAAAGAGAGTAGGTATTCCACAAACATCAGATGGTACATATATGGCGGATACAATAACTATGAATTTAGCAGAAGATGAAACAATATCAATGTCTGCTGCAATTGTTGAAGCATATAAGATAAATGGTTCTAAAATATATGTTACAAAATATACAGACCCAGGAATACAAGAAAAATCAATAGAAACATTTATTCCAACACAAGAAATAGCAGAGTTAATAAATTCTGATCCAAATATTGTTACAACAGCTAGAGAAGCATTAAAGGCAAGATATACTACAGGTTTAAAAAATGTTAATAGTGTTAAGAATGGATTAGAGAGAAATGATGAAAATGTTAAAACAAAAACAGATGAAAGTATACAAACAACACAACAAAATAGAAAACAATATTTAGAATCACTTACTACACCGGCAACAACAAGTACAACAAGCACAACAAAATAAAATTAATTTAGAAAGGAAAAATGTATGAAAAAGATAGGATTTATAGGGGCATATGATAAAGCATCTTTTATAGCAAATATTGCAAAAGTTTTACGAAATTTAGATTACAAAGTTCTAGTAATAGATACAACATTAATACAAAAGTCGAAATATATAATACCAGCTATAAGTCCTACAAAATCATATATTACAGACTTTGAAGATATAGATTTTGCGGTAGGATTTGAAAATATAAAAGAAGTTGAGAAATATTTAGGAGCCTATGAGCATGAAACAATTAAAGAAACACTAAAAGAAGGATTTAATGAAAAAAACTTTTCATATGATTATGTTTTAATAGATGTAGATTCAATGAAAATGTTTGAAAGCTTTGAGCTTAGAAATGCAGAAGTTAATTATTTTGTTACAAGTTTTGATATTTATTCATTAAGAAAAGGAGTAAATATTTTTGCTGACGCAAAATATCCCATAAAATTAACAAAGGTACTATTTTCTTTTCAACAAACAAAAGAAGAAGAAGAATGCTTGAACAATATGTCTTTAGAATATAATATTCAATGGAATAATTATACAATATATTTTCCAATAATATGTGAAGATATAAAAGTTATTGAAGAAGATCAAAGAGTACAAAAAATTAATTTTAAAAGATTAAGTGTTGGTTATAGAGAAAGTCTTGAAAAAATAATATTAGATATAAATAAAGATGAAAGCAAAAGTAAAATCAGAAAAGCTATGAAAGAATAGAGGTGCAAAAATATGTCAATTATAACATTTTGGAATGGTACAAAAGAACAATGCGGAAACACGGCAAGTGCTTTAGCATTAGCAACATATATGGCAATAGAACGAAATATAAAAATTCTTTTTGTATCAACAAGTTTAAAAGACTATTCAGTAGAAGATAGCTTTTGGATAAAAAAGAAAAACGGATTTTTAAGCATGTTAGGTGGAAATCCAGGTATAATTTCACAAGCTGGAATTGAAGGACTTGACAGAATAATAAGAAGTAACAAATTAACACCAGAAATAATAACAGATTATTCTAGAATTGTTTTAAAAAATAGATTAGAGTTATTGTTAGGGGTAAATTCTTCAGAAGCACAATATGAGGAAATAAGAGGAAAGTACCCATCAATAATTGGGCTAGCTGATAAATATTATGATTTAGTTGTAATAGATTTAGATCCTAAGTTAGGACCTACTATACAAGAAAATATATTAAAAAAATCTGATATTATAATTGGAATGATACCACAAAAACTAAAAGAAATTGAAAAAGTAGTAGATAAAATTCAAAAGAATCCATATATCAAGGAAAAGATAATGTTAACAATTGGAAAATATGATGACAAAACAAAATATAATGCAAAAAATATATCTAGAAATGTTTTAAAACAAAAGAACATAATAAATACAGTACCATATAATTCGCTGTATTTTGAAGCAATGCAAGAAGGAAAAGTAATAGATTTATTTCTTAATTTTTTGAGGTTAACAGATATGGATAGAAATTATGAATTCATTTCAGAAATACAGAGATTAGCAGAAGATGTAAAAGAAAAAATAAGAATGGCACCAAGGAAAAGAGAGCTATAAAAAAATATTGCTATTTTGGAGGTAAGAAGAATGTCAATAATGAATATGATACTTATAGTAGCAGTTATAGGAATTGCAATATTAATTATATACTACTATATAAATGCCAAAAAGAAGGCAGAAGTTGTAGATGTAATAGATGTTGATGACCAAACTTATACATTAAGTAAAATGATAGAATTCGTTAAAAGAAGATTAGATGAAATAACAAAAATAAACTTGTACGATATTGGTTTATCTGAAGAGGAATTAAAAAGAAGAAAGAACAAAAAATATGAATTGAAAAAAGCTTTAAAAGGCTGTACATATGGAGACGTTAATGATAAAAAATATGTTAAAGAATTGATTTATGACTTACTTTCAAAAGAATATGGGGTTGATGAAATGAATATTTCAAAATCAATTCCTTTTGATGCACCTTCTCTTTTAACTCCACAAGATAAATTTGATATATTAATATATATCTATAAAAAAGAATTTGGTTATGAAGCACTCGGAGAGTTAATAAGGAAATACAAATTAGATGAATTTAAATATATTCAAGGTGAAACAAAGCCTTGTTATGTAATAACAGAAGATGAAATAAGTGATATATATGAAAAAGAGAAAATAGTTTTATCTTTTTCAGACAAATTGAACATTATAGTACAAAGGATATATCAACAATACAAAGGATATTCAAGCATAGATGAAGTTAGAGATATGAATATAGACGGTGTATCTGGTGGTGTATCTGGACTTCCAGAAAGTTTTTTGAGTCAAGTTGCACAAACAGATTCAGGGGATTATTTAGCACAAATACAAGAACATAAAGTACAACGTGCATGTGACTCAATATGGATAATGTTTCATGGTAAATCAATACGTTTAGCTTTTTTATCATTTGGAACAGAAGCAGAATTAAAAAGAGTATGCCAAAACATATATAAATATAATAACCCAGGACAATTATCAGACACAAATGGTTATAAAATTAATGAAATGAAAGATGGTTCTCGTGTAGTTGTTGTTAGACCATCAATGTCAGAAACATGGGCTTTCTTTGTAAGGAAGTTCGACGTAAAGCGTGCCACACTTGAACAAATAGTTTTATACCCAGGAAAAGAAGATACAATAAATTTATTAAAGTTTTTAGTAAAAGGAGCAAGGATTATATCACTTACAGGTGAGCAAGGTTGCCGGAAAAACAACAATGCTTATGGCAATGATAGAAAATATATATGAAACAATGAACTTACGTATCACAGAAACAGCATTTGAGTTACACTTAAGAAAAATATATCCTACACGTAATATTGTTTCAATGCGTGAAACAGATACAATAGCTGGACAAGAGTGTTTGGATGTTCAAAAGAAAACAGATGGTTCTGTTAACATCATCGGTGAGGTTGCAACAGACCCTGTAGCATCTTGGATGATACAATCAGCCCAAGTTGCATCTAAATTTACATTATTTACTCACCACGCAAAAACATTTCCAGATTTAGTAACAGCTCTTCGTAACTCAATGTTAAGAGCAGGAGTTTTTAAAAATGAAAAAACAGCAGAAGAGCAAGTTGTACAAGTATTAAATTTTGATATACATTTAGTAAAAGACTATAGAGGAAATCGTTACATAGAAAGAATTACAGAATGTATACCAGTTGAAAACAAAAATGAATATACATTTGACCATAGAAATGAAAAAACGTTAGAAGGAAAATTTGATAAATTTTTCGATAATGCAACGCATTTCTTTATGAAAACAACAGATAAGCAACTTTATATTTACAGAAACATATTAGAATATATAGATGGAGAATATATAATAACAAATAAAATTTCAGACAAAAACATTAAAGAAATGAGACTTAACATGACAGATGGAGATGCAAAAGAATTTGATGAATTTGTTGCAAGAAACTGGGGAGAAGAAAGTGTTTACAAAATGGAAGAAGAAAGAAAAGAAAAATCAAAACTTGCAACAGCTAGGGCTAGAAGAGGAAGAAAATCTAAAGAGACAGAATAATGCTTTAGAAAAGGAGGTGCAAATTTAGATGTCAAATAATATGCTACTATATATGATTTATGCAATAGGAGGAATTTTTGCATTTATTGTAATTGTGTACTTAATATTAGCTAAAAAAATGAATAAATCTGAATATAGGCAAATACAAAAATTAAGACAGGGAACAGAAACAAGCAAATTTTCAACAGAGGTAATGTACCAAAAATTATACATTACATATAGTAAAATTCCATTTTTGAAAGCATATATTTTAAAATTAAGAAGAAGACTTGAAATTTTAAATGTAGATGATGAATATGCAACAAGAAGGGATTCAGCTAAAATACTTTCTAAAGCATTGTTGATATCATTGCCAATATTAATTTTATCAATTATATTAACACATACAAATTATTTACTATGTTCTATAATACTTATTTTTGAAGTATTTATGATAGATACATGGATAGATGGTATGGTAGATAAAATAGATAATGGTTTGCTAAAAGAGCAATTAGATTTTTTTGCAGAAATAAGACATGCTTATCATGAATTTAACATGGTAGAAGAAGCAATATATCAAGTTTCACAAGATGACGAAAAAAATATTTCAAGACAGGGAGATAAAATTTATGAAGTATTAATTTCAAATGACCCAGAAATTGAACTTGAAAAATACTATGATATTGCACCAAATAGTTATTTAAAAGAATTTGCTGGTATATCATATTTAACAAAAGAATTTGGAGATAGAAAAGTTGATAAATCATCATTATACTTAAAAAATGTAAATAATATTACAGAGGAAATGCAAATTGAAATCTTAAAAAGAGATAAAATAGACTATGTTTTCCAAAGTTTATCGATTATATCAATTGTGCCAGTATTAGGATTAGAACCATTAAAAAATTGGTCGATTGGAAACTTTAGTTTTACACAAAATTTTTACTGTGGAAAAGGTGGAATGGCAGTTCAAATTTTAGTTATTTTACTAACAATAATTTGCTATTTGTTATTAAGAAAAATAAAAAATAATGGTTCAACAGATAGAAGCACACAAAATACTGAAAACCCATGGCAAGC
>OLHE01000744.1_pt1 | contig 24176 bp, 26 predicted proteins | sample 1605821 | NCBI WGS metagenome assembly OLHE01 (sample SAMN03283250) | human gut metagenome | biome: human-associated habitat; material: feces | host: Homo sapiens | place: USA | collected 2013
CATTAAAAAATATTAGTAAGAGTATAAAGGATTATGCCATCTATTTCTTTACTCTAGTACTAGGAGTAGCCATTTTCTATGTCTTCAATGCTATAGATAGTCAAACAGTAATGCTAAAAGTATCATCATCAACAAGCGAAATAATAAGACTAATGACAACGATTCTAGGAGGAGTAAGTGTCTTTGTCTCATTCATTCTAGGATTTCTAATCATCTATGCCAGTCGTTTCCTCATAAAAAGAAGAAACAAAGAATTTGGAATCTACTTAACCCTAGGAATGTCAAAAAGAAAAATATCACTAATACTTTTCTTTGAAACTCTTATAATAGGAGCTATCTCTTTAGGAGTTGGCCTAGCCCTAGGAATAGTTTTATCACAACTAATGAGTATCTTAGTAGCCAATATGTTTGAAGCAGACCTAACAAAATTTCAGTTTACATTTTCATCTTCAGCAGCCTTAAAAGCCTTATTATACTTTAGCATAATGTATCTAATAGTAATGATATTTAACACCATAATTGTAAATAAATGTAAACTAATAGATCTATTACATGGTAATAAAAAATCAGAAAAAGTAAAATTAAAAAATCCTATCATTTGCACTATAGTATTTATAATTGCGGTCATAGCACTATCATATGCTTACTATCTAGTAACAGATGTTTTTGGTACTTCACCACTTATGAATACTATAAGTGGGATATTAATACCAATAGCCCTAGGTTGTATATCAACATTTCTAATATTTTGGTCACTATCAGGTCTAATCCTAAAGATAGTAATGCATCTAAAAAAATACTACTACAAAGGACTAAATAGTTTTACCGTTCGTCAAATAAGTAGCAAAATAAATACCACTGTCTTTTCAATGACAATAATATGCCTAATGTTATTCTTTACCATATGTATCTTTTCCTCAGCATTATCTATAAAGAACTCCTTATCAGGTAATCTAAAAGATTTAGCTCCCGTTGATATTCAGTTTTCAAAATTACAAGAATCATTATCTAAAGAAGAAAAAGAAAACTTTTCAAAAGAGATAATAGAGGATTATAACACCACTGTCAAAGATACCTTACAAAGATTAGATGTATACAAGTATCTAAAAGATGTAGTAGACATAAATATATATAGATTAGAAGAAATAACCCTAAAAGATTCTTTTGGAGACCAAATAGAACAAATAGAAAAAGATTATCCACTCCTAGCATATAACATAAGAGAAGACTTAGTAAAATCAAGTGATTACAATCGTTTAGCAAAACTATATAGCAAAAAAGAATTAACTCTGAAAGATAATGAATATGTAATTATATCTAACTATAAGATGATGGCGGGCATTCGAAATATAGCCTTAAAAAATAATACCAAACTAACTATAAATGGTAAAGACTACTATCCAAAATATCAAGAATGTCAAGATGGCATTATCGAACTAAGTGGAAGTGCTACTAATACAGGAGTAATAATATTACCAGATAATGCCTTAGAAGGTATTCATCCATATAAAAATATTTTAGCGGCTAACTATCAAGCAGACACTAAAGAAGAAAAAGAAAATGTTGAAGATATAGTTAGTACTATAATAAATAACCATTTTAACAAAGATACCTTATTATCATATAATACTAAAATAGATATCTATGAATCATCTATAGGACTAGGAGCCATGGTAACATTTGTAGGACTATATCTAGGAATAATTTTCTTAATATCAAGTGCAGCCATCTTAGCCTTAAAAGAATTATCAGAAAGTACTGATAATAAAGAAAGATTTAATATGTTAAGAAAAATAGGAACAGATGAGAAAATGATTAACAAAGCCTTATTTAATCAAATAGCAGTATTCTTCCTATTCCCATTATTACTAGCTATAATTCACTCAATATTTGGAATAGAGTTTGCTAATTATATCTTAAAAACAATGGGAACGGAATCATTACTATCATCAATAATATTAACGGCAGTATTTCTAGTAGTAATCTATGGAGGATATTTCTTAGTAACATACTACTGTAGTAAAAACATAATAAAGGAGAGAAATTAGATAATTAACTAGTTTCTTTTTTTCACTATCCTCCCGAGCCTAGGTCTCGTGAGGTAATTTAGAGCCTAAGGTCTCTAAATTAAATAATATTATTGTATGACAAGTATTTACTTAGTAAGTGTAAACTTTTCTTTATAAACTATGAAAATAAATACATAAATGATATAATTAAGTTGAAAATATGAAATTAAGCATGATATATGGAGGAATAATTATGAGTACTACAATATATTTAATAAGACATTCAAAGCCCTTAAAAGTTCATAATAACTTAAATAATGATAACCTACAAATTCAAAATGAGAAGTCATCTCTTTCAATAGAGGGAGAACAAATAGCAAAAGAAAAACTAAATAATAAAGAGTTTAATAATATTGATGTTTTATATTCATCAAATTATGTTAGAACTATACAAACTGCCAAGTATCTAGCAGAGAATAACAACATAGAAATAAATATAATGAGTAATTTAGGTGAAAGAAAATTTGGAATTGACTCTTGGAATCAATTACCAGAAAACTTTGAGAGAAAACAAATTTTAGATGAAAATTATAAAATAGGAACTGGTGAAAATCAAAAAGAAGTTAGAGATAGAATGTATTTTGCTATTATAAAAATATTAAATAAAAATAAAAATAAAAGAATAGCTATAGTCAGCCATGCAACTGCAATTTCATTTCTTATTAAAAAATGGTGTGATATTGAAATAATAAATAATAAGTTAAGATATAGTTTCAAAAATAACATTTTACTAGAGGGACATATAGAATATTGCACTGGCTTTAAATTAGAATTTGCTGAAGATAATCATTTAATAAATATAGAATTTTTAAAATAAAGGGGGCCTATAATTATGAATTATGATTTATTGTGGAGTATTGAAGAATATCAAGCACTTCTTGATTATAAATGGAACTCATTTAAGTATATAAATATGTTTTTAAACGAAAACATAACAAATCGCGAAAGAAACTTTAAACCCAATGCAAAAAAAGCATATCCCCAATCATCAGAAGATTTTAAAAAGGCAATAGCGACAATAATCGTTCTATATAAAGCAATACAAAAAAATTATATACTAAATGACAGTATACCATATCAACAGTCATTGTTTCGTGGAGTAAGAAAAAATAGTAATCATTCATATTTTGCTTCAACAAGTGAAAATATAGAAGTTGCACTCAGTTTTATAAATGGAATAAATAATGGTGATACAAATAATGATGTATTAATAGAAATTGAACCATCACAAGTACCTTGGATAGACTTAGAAAGATTTATTCCTGCATCAAAAGGCGGTGATTTAGAAGAAAAAGAAATATTATTTTTACCTTGTGAATATCAAACTAAGCAAGAAACTACCCTTTCAAATTATTTAGAAATGACAGATTTAAAAGAAAAATTATCTAAAACAGCTCAAGTAAAAATAAGTAAATTAAATAACTTAATTTGTAGAAAAGTAAAATTGATAAAGCCCAACTATAAAGCTACATCGTATATGTCATTAGCTGCATTAGCGGTAAAATTTGAGCAATATAGAGAAAACCTAATCAAACTTACTGAAGCTTCAAAAAATGGACAAAATACCACTCAAATAGAAAAAGAAATAATTGAATTCAAAAAATACTGCTCAGGATTTCTTAAGTCAAAGTTTAACGAAATAGATATAGAGCTTCAGAAGATTCTTCAAAATACACAACAAGAACATATAATTATTGATAAGGCAAGTACTATAAGAGAAGTACATATTGGAAACACAGGGAGAATGTTTTCTATACAAACATCTGATGGTATAGAAAAATATTATTTTAAACCATCAGAATCAAAAGATAAAGAATCAAAACCATATCGTGCATACATACAAGAAGCAGCATATAATATTCAAAGAATAATTAATCCCACAAAAGCAGTAAAATGTAATGTCTGCAATATCAATGGAACATTTGGAGCTATCCAAGAAAAAATTGAAATTGATAAAGAAAAAACACAAGAAATGTATAAAATGTTTTCTAGATATGGTAGTGAAATACCAACAAACTTAATAAATCAAATATTAGAAGAATATTTAGTAGATTATTGTTTATGCAATTATGATGCACATATACATAATTTTATAATTGATAAAAATGGTAGTCTAAGAGGAATAGATAAAGAACAATCATTTAGATACATAGATAAAGACATAAATGATGATATGTTATTTAGTCATAATTATAATGAAGAATATGGAGAAAGTGAAACCATTTATACAACAATTTTTAAAAAAATAGTAAATGGTGAAATATCAACTGAAGTTCTAGAAACTTTAAACTATCATGCAGCACGACTAACTCAAGTTCCAGATGTTCAATATCGCCAAATATTTAAAAATTATGTATATAGTAAAACAAAAAATCAGCAAGAAGCTGAAATACTATTAGATAGAATAGTAAAAAGAAAAAAATCAATAATGAAAAGAATTGATATATTAAAAGAAGAAATATCAAAAGAAAGACAAAAACAAATAAATAAGACAAATTACATAGAACAAACAAAAAACCATAAAGTACATAAGTAATAGGAGGCATATAATGACAAAAACAATTGAAGACATAACAAACTTTATTTTTATAGGAAAGCCAATAGAAGAACTATCACATTATGATTTATTAATAATAAATGCAGATTGGGTAGAAGAACAATTATCTAAAGATATAAGAATAATGAAAGATAAAAATATTATAGATGATAACACAGTGTTTATAGTATGTGAAGGACATCAACCAAACAATAATAGAAGTAGTGCTAATATATTAATAGATTATTTAAAGAACGAAAATATAAATAATAAAATAATTATATCTGATAAATATATTAGTAATCCTGAAATATTAAAAAATATAGATAAATTAGTAGATATAAATAGTTATAATAGAATACTTAGAATAGCCAAAGATTTTGTTGCCAGAAGATGGTTTATGAATGCTAGTAATTATAACTTTCCTATAGAAAAATGCGATTTCTATGGAGTAGTAGATAATAGAAATATAAGTAAAAAAGATTGGTATAAAAGTGAAACTGGAATTAATCAGGTAATGAAAGAATTTATTAATATAGGAGAATTAACAATTAATAATGAACTAAGTATAAGATAATATAAAAATAGCAAAAAATAATATGATACAACAATATTATAATACAATTAATAAATAGGAGTATTGAAGAATGAATAAAGAAAACTATATAAAAATCATAAATGAAAAAATTAAAAATAAAAATTCAAAACAAATAATGATAAATCAAATAAATAATTATTATGATTCAAAAGCAAATTATAAAAAGAAAAAACATAATTATAAAATAGATGATCAAGTATTCTTGAAAAAGGGTACATTATTACATGGTACATTTAAAAATATAGAAGGTCTAAAACATATCTTAAAAGACGGCTTAATATCATCATGGTTTATAGAGGGTAGGCTTTCAAAATATCCATCATCAGTAGGTGTATGGAATTTAAAACAAGATTATTTATTAAAAGATTATATAAACTTTTATTCAGGAGGAACTATTGAATATAAAAATATAGATGGTTCTAGTGTTAAAACTGAAGTTATTCCTTATAATCAAATGCCAAGTATAATGCTAAAAATAGATAATCCAATATGCTTTAGATGGTATATGGAGCAAACAAAAGAAGCAAGATTTATGCCTAGTCTAGTTCAAGATAAAGTACAAGTAGGAATTATATTTGATGGGCAATCTGCATATATGAAAAAATTATTAGAAGGAGATATTTTATCAGAACAAATAAATGATAAGGATGTTAAAGAATTTGTAAATCCTGATTATTATACTAAGTTTTTAGTGGATAGAAAAAAGAAAGATGATTTCTTTACAGATAGAGAAAGTGCTGTATTATTCGGAATCCCATCTTGTTTTATTGAAGGAATATTAGTAGGTAGAATATATGAAAAAGATCAAAAGATTTTAAAAGGAATAAAAGAACTATTACCTGACTGTTATATTTGCAATTTAGATGGAAAAGTAATTGCAGAATAAAAGGAGCAAGGTTATGAACAAATTAAATAAAGATGAAACAAAAAAGTATATAATAAAAATATTTAATTTTATAGAAAATGGAGATTCAAAGTTTAATGGTCATCCTGGATTATATTTCTTTCACACAAAAAAAGAATTAGAAGAAAAGATAAATGAACTATTAAATAAAAATGAATATGATGAATTTGATATTTATTATATAACTTCATTATTAATAAAATTTATGTTGGGTAGATACGATTCGCATACTAAAGTAAGTTTTAAAGATAATATATATATGCCAATAGATTTTACAGTAGAAGAAAATAGTCTTTATATTACAAATATCACACCAATTTATAAAAAAATAATAGGTTGTAAGTTATTAAAAATAAATAATATAGATATACAAAAAATATTATATGAATTAGAAGAAGTTATCTGTTATTCAACAAAAGAACATTTATTAGTAATGATACAGTCATTTTTATCCGATGTGAATGCTTTAAAATCATTACCAAGTATTGAAAATAATACTGAAGAATTTATCTATACTATTTTAAATGATAATAATGAAAAAGAAACTATTACTTTTAATATAAATAATTTACCAGAGTTTTATAGTGTACAATTTCCAGAAAATTACTCTACAGAAGTTATTAATGATTGCTGTATTATCCACTATAACTCTTGTAGAGATAAAGATAAAATGGAACAACTAGTTTCAAAATTAAAAGAAGAAAGCAATATAAAAAATTATATAATTGACTTAAGATATAATGGTGGTGGTAATTCATCAGTAATAAAGCCATTAATAAATTTTCTTAAAGATAAAAATATTGTAGCATTAGTAAATGAATATGTTTTTTCTAGTGGTCGTATGGCATTAGTAGAACTAAAGAAAATAGGAGCCTATATAATAGGAACAGATATAGGAACAAGTTTAAATTGTTTCGGGAATTGTCCTAGTAATTTAGATATAGATAAATTAAATCTAATAGTAACTAGTAGCTCCACATATTGGTATTATGATAAAGAATTATCACTTACTGGTTATGAAAAAGAAGAATTTAATACCTATTTCAATAATAAAAAAGAATTACTTGAGCCAGTATTATTGCATCCAAATAAATATGTATATTTAACTAAAGAAGATATTATAAATGAATATGATGAACAAAAGAAAGAAGCAATTAATTATTTTAAAAAAATTAAAGAGGTAAATAGAATAGGGGGAAAAAATAAAAGATAAATATGAATTATGTATATCATGGAAGTAGTATTCCTAACTTAGAAGTAATTAAAAAACACAAAAGTACTCATATGAAGGAATGGGTATATGCTTGTCATTCAAAGGGAATAGCAACAATTTTCCTATCAAAACAAGGTAGTGACTTATTTTATTCATTATCTGGAGATGGAAAAAATTATCCAGTAGAACTCTAGTAGAAAGAAAACCTGGTATGTTTAAAAAGATATTTAATTGTTCTGGATATATAGAAAATATTTATGATGAATTAATTAAATTAGATAAAGAAGGATTAATAAAATTATATTTATATCCAAATAGACCAGATTATGTTCCAATAGATAATAGTGATTTAATTCCTAAAGTATTAAGATGGTATAAGAAAGGATTTAATATAAATAACTTTTATAATATATATCCCGAATTAAAAGATAAGTTTATAGAAGAATTAGAAAAGGCAAATGAAAATTAACATAGAAGTTACTATATTATGCTAGAATATTAAATATGTAAGTACTATAAAAGTAAATAATGTAGATTAATATAGTCTATGTTTTTTTTTCTTTATCCTCTTAAGCCTAGGTCTTAAGAGGTAATTTAGAGCCTATTATATAGTCTCTAAATTAAAAGTATTATGTTGTATTATATATAAGCTATAACTAATTACATATAAAATGTCAAAATACTGTAAAAATAGCCAAATATAACATATAAATTATTAAAATTATGATATACTTAAATTAACGATAGAGGTGATATAATGCCTAATTGGTCAGTCCATTTAGCAGTAGCAAAAGAAGTTAATAAAAAATTAAATTTAAATAAAGACTTATTTTACTATGGTAATTTAATACCAGATGTAGATAAAGGTACTATTATTAATCGTTACACAGCACATTTTTACGATAATATTCCTTTTTCATCTTGTCCTAAAGAAAAAATGATAAATATAAACAAATTTTTAAATACATACAAAAATGAACTTAATAATGATTTAATATTAGGATACTATTCCCATTTATTAACAGATACTTATTTTAATAATGTTGTATATACCAAATGTTGGGTACGAGATACAAATAACAATATAATAGGAATAAAATTTAAAAATAACAAAATAAAATATATTGATATTGAAGATAAAAAGAAGCAGAAGAGAAAATATAAACATAAAGATTTTGAATTATATGGTAAATATTTATATCAAGATGGTCTAGTAGATATACCTAAAGATATAAATATAGTAATGTCAAACATTGATAAACTAATACCAAAATTCTTAAATAAAGAACTTGTAAATCATAGATTTAATTATCTGCAAAATGAATTTTCAAATTTTAATAAGTTAAGTTTATTTGAAAGAAAATTTAAACATAGATATTGTCTTTTTACAAAGGAAGAATTAGATATAATTTTTAATGATTGTGTTAATTATATAATAAAAGAAATTATTAAGTTAGGAGATAATAAAAATGCCTAAAGAAGAATATACAAGTAAATTAAAAAATATATAAGGTAGGTGTAAATAATGGAAAATATAAAAGAGAAATATATGGAAAAAAACTTTAATAATATAATAAAAGAAATAAGAAAATGTAATATTTGTGAAGATAAGTTTGGCTTCAAACCACATCCAGTAGTCATAGGCTCTGCTACTTCAAAAATAGTTCAAATAAGTCAAGCACCATCTAAAACGGTAGATACTACACTAAAGCCATTTACTGATCAAAGTGGTAAAAAATTGAAATATGAATGGTATCAAATAACCGATGAAGAATTCTATAATCCAGATAACTTCTTTATTACAGCCCTAGCACATTGCTACCCAGGAAAAGATAAAAATGGATGTGATAAAGCACCACCTAAAATATGCTACGAAAAATGGATAAAGAAAGAACTAGAATATATAGATAATAAATTATACATAATAATTGGAGCCAAAGCCGCTAAAACATTTTTTCCAAATGAAGATTATAATGACCTAATATTTAAAAATAATATATTATTTAATAAACCAGCAATAGTTTTGCCACATCCATCACCACTTAACATAAAATGGTTTAAAGATAATCCAGACTTTATAAAAAAAAGAATTATTGAAATAAGAAAAATAATAAATAACACATTAAATAAAGATTAAAGGTACTAAAAATTAGTATCTTTTTCTTCTAGTCAAGTTAACCAAATTAACATTATTTACATATACTACTTTGAAGGTGATAACTATGAATAATAATGAAGATAGAGCGGTCCGTAAAGTAATAATTGACCCAGGTCACGGTGGTACGGATTCTGGCGCTACAGGCAATAATTTACTAGAAAAAGACTATAATCTATTAATATCCAAATACATGTATGATAGATTTAAAGAGTTAGGAATACCAGTAGCTATAACTAGAGACTCAGATATCACACTATCTCCAACTGATAGAGTAAATACTATTTTAAATAAGTTTGGTAACTCATCTGATGTTATACTAATATCGAACCATGTTAATTCAGGAGGTGGCGATAGTCAAAGTGTAACAAATTTATAACAATTAAAGCCAAATAAAATAGAAAGAAATGAGGAAATGTTATGAATATTAGTTACACAAAAGTTGGTGATTATTTATTACCAAATTTGAGATTAAAAGATAAAGAAAGATTTAATATAGGAAAGTATGGATTACTTAAATTAGAGTATTTAAAGAAGAATAAAAGAGGATTATATATTGAACTGCTTATGAAAGATAAGTTGAATAAATATTTGCATTATATTGATATTACTCTTATGGAGAAAGAACAAAGTTTAATTAAAGAACTTGCTGAAAAAGAAAATATTAATGAAGAATTAAAAAGTAGTATTCAAATGTTATGGATTGGTAAAATGAATAATATAAAAAACAGAGCAGAAGAAATTATTTTAAAGGAGTATATCTATGTGTGATATGTGATATAACTGATAAAGAATTTGAAGAAAAATATTTACCTTTCTATAACAATGTTAATGATTATTTAAATAATTATGTTATTCCAGATCTAGTAGCATTTTATTTAGCAAACGGATATAGTAGACATTGTTTATCAGATTGTCCTTTAAGGAATCATATTAACTCTGCGATAGATGTATTTAATTGTAGATGTGATATGAATAAACTTATATCTAAAGTAAAAGAAATATTAAAAATTAAATATAATTTAGTAGTAAAAAATACAAATCCTTTAAGATTAAAAAGATATTATTAAAGAAATTAACACTATCAGAAATGGTAGTGTTTTTAGTTTGTAGGAGTATGTTTATTGTCTAGCCAGCACTGAATTTGTACTCCCGTACGAAATTCGTATGTGGGAAATGTCCCAAACTCTATTTATAATGTAATTACAATTATATGTACAAATATAATTATATGTGTTATAATATTAATATAATCGAGGTGATTATATTGCTAAGTAAATATATCAAAAACTCAGCTTTGATAAGAGATTTTAATCAGGGTAAAGCATCGAAGTATTTTAATAAGGTTCATAACGAAAAAGAACCATTACGTATAACAAGAAATGGAATTGATTATGTTGTTGTGCTTGATTTTCAACAATATATCGATTTAATTGATAAAATTGAAAAAATAGAAGGAAGTGTAAAAAATGTCAGAACAAACTATACAAAATGATTTATATTCATATAATGTTAGTATATTGGATAAATATGAATGTTTAAATTTAGGTGCAACTACTATAAGAAATTTAATGAGTTCAAAAAAAATTAGAAAATATAATGTTCCGGATAATGTTATGGATAAAAAACCTGATGTTCTTATAATAGATAAAATTGGTGATATCATAATATATCAGGAACACAAGGTTCCATATAAGTTTAGGAGTTTTAATGATATTAAAAAAGCTATTGAACAAGAACTATATGTTGCAAAAGCTTTGAATGCTAAAATATATATTGTTACTGATGGCGAGGATTTTATTTGGATTAATCCGTTGACTGACGAATATATATTAGATGAAAATGGCGATAAATTAACATTTAAAATAAAGCCTAAGGATAATCAGAAAGAATTAGTGGATATAATAAATAGAGTAATAATATCAATTGATGAAAATAATAATCAATTATTAAAAAAGGAATTTGTAGATCCTACGGATTTAGCTCAAAAGATAAACGGAATACTAAAAAATCTAACTTTTGCATCATCGAAAATGTCTCTTTATACTTTTGTTGAAGTTTTTCTGTTTAAATATTTATCTGATATAGAAATATTAAAAGGTGAGAATTCATTTAACTATATTTGTAATTTGTATAATAATAATGAAATGACTGATGCAATAGTATTAGGAAAATATTTAGATGGTCCAAGGGAGACAATGAAAACATTATTTCCAGTTGGTAAGGATGGGACTAGTATAATTAATGGTAAAGTTTTTCATGTTGAAAAAGACCAGTTTAATAATTATATAAGTGTTGATAATACTGATATGATCTTTAAACAGGTAATATTAGAATTCAAAAAATATGAAGAGGCTAAAGGTAAATTTATAAATATTAGTAAAGATTTTAAGTCTAAATTATTTGAAACTTTCATGAAAAATAGTGATGATAAATCCGACATGGGACAATTTTTTACTCCATTGAAAGTAGTTGATGAAATGGTAAACATGGTGGATATTAAAGAAGGTATGAAAATATGTGATCCAGCATGTGGGGTTGGTAAATTCTTGTTAGAGGCAATTGAAGATAAAATTGATAGTTGCTATACTATGGAAAATGGAGAACTTCATAAAAAAATAGAAATATTTGGTTTTGATAAAATGATGTCTGAAAAAGATGACATAACAATTATATTAGCTAAAGCTAATACTCTTATTTATTTTTCAAAGTTGTTTAAAGAAAATAATTCGCTTTATGATGTGCAATATTTGGCAAATAATTTGTTAAATAGTACATATAAACTTAGTAAGTCTTTATTAGGTACATTAGAAAACTTAGAACCTAATAAATATGATTTAATAATGGCTAATCCTCCATATTATCAATCTAAAGTGATGAAGGATGAGGCTAATAAAACAGGGCAATACACTTTAGGTGGCGCTGGAGTTGAAGCAATGTTTTTGGAATGGATTTTAAAATCTCTTGATTCGGGCGGAATTGCAAATGTTGTTTTGCCAGATGGGATATTTTCTAATAAAAATAATAAAAAGATTAAACAACATATCTTAGATAATTTTTATTTAGAAAGTATCATTTCGTTACCTGTTAATACATTTTTTAATACACCTAAAAAAACTTATATTTTGACAGTTAGAAAAAAAACTGAATATGAACTTCAAAACAATATTAAACAAAATTATCCTGTTTTTACGTATATATGTAATTCTATTGGTGAAACATTAGATGTTTATAGATTTGATGATAATAATCATAATGATTTGCACGAAGCAGTATGTAAATATAATAATTATAAAAATTTAAAAGATAAATATAATATGCAGGAACCATTTAAAACTTATTTTGAATCAGATAAAAAATTTAAAATGATATCAATTGAAAAGTTTAGTAGTGATGAGTCTTGGATAATAGAGAACTTCTGGTCTCAGGAAGAAAAAATAGAAATTGGTTTGATAAGGAAAAGAGAAACAAAATCAGTAGAAGAATTTATTGATATTTTAACTAATACTTGTTTAATGATAAATAATTTTAAGGAGAAGTTGGAATGTTTAAAATAAAAGAGGTTTCCTTAAATGAAATTTTTGATTATAAAAATGGTGATTCTAAACTAACTAAAACTTATTGTAATGCTCATAAAGGTAAATATGAAGTTTTTACTGGTTCTACAAAAGATAGTTTTGCATTTATTGATACATATTCATATGAAGGTGAAAATTTAAGTTTCACAACAGATGGTGAGTATGCCGGTACAATTCAAATATTAAATGGAAAATATAGTGTTGGCTCTCATAGAACTTTGCTTATTAAAAGAGATAATAATATTAACATAAATTATTTTAGGTTCATATTGAAGGATATTATTAAATCGAAATATAAAAAAGGTGATGTACCATCAGTTCATTGGAATAGTATAAAAAATGAAAAGGTTAAAGTGCCTATAAATGAATTTAATGAATATGATTACGATGCACAAACAATTATAGCAAATACATATAGTTTTATTGAGGAAAGTAAAAATGAATTATTAGATAAGAAAAATGAAATATTACAAGTAAAAGTTGATTTTATGAGTAATATTAAAACAAAAAAAGTTAAAATTACTGATTTGTTTAAACCATGTTTGGGTAATGGAAAATATACTAAAGAACTTTGTTTAAATAGACCGGGAATTTATCCTGTTTATTCGGGTAATACATTTAATGAATTCTGTAAAATTGATAGTTTTGATTTTGATGGAGAATATTTAACTTGGGCAAAGGACGGTTTAGCTGGTTATATAATGTATCATAATGAAAAGTTTTCTATAACTAATCATAGAGGTATACTTATACCTACCAAAAATTGTAAAAATATTGATTTTGAATATGTTAAACTAGTTTTAGAACCAATTTTTCGTAGGAACATTAAGGGAAGATTAGGAATTAATGGTAAAAATGAATATACAACATTAAGTAAAGATATGATTTTAAATATAAATGACAAAATCGAAATTCCAGTAACTGATACTGGTGAGTTTGATTTGAATAAACAAAAGGATATTGTTTATAAGATGAAAAAAATTGATGAAATTAAATCAACTGTTATAGAACAGATAGATTATTTAGTTAATACATCTATCGAAATTTCATTTTGAATTAATAATTATAGTGGGAGTACAGAAATGTACTCCTTTTGCATGTTTCATATATTTCCTTTTTATTTTAATTTGTTATAAGATTAAGTCACCTAGGAAAAATAATATTTAAAAGTGCACTTTTATTATCTCAAGATATATCTTATATATTGATTATTATGGATAAAGAAGAATTCATAAATGTATTTATTTTAAAATCCGTATTAAGAGATAATAGGTTAACTTTCTTAGAAAGATTATTATTAATTCATATAATAAGTCTTTGTAAGAAAAATGGTTATTGTTGGGCTACTAATAGATATTTTTGTGATATCTATAATGTAACACCAGTAACTATATCAAAAAGTATAAGTAATTTAGCTACCTTTGGTTATATTAAGACTGAATATGATAATACGAGTACAAATAATTCTAAGCGTATAATTAAATTATCAGAGGTCTTAAATTTAAAATTAAAAAGTATTAAAGATAATTTTAATGCAGGCTATAAACAAAACTTTAAACAATATAATAATAAATTAAATAAAAAAGAAGATAGTATTTATTATAAAGATGAAGATGGTAATGAATACTGGCATGGTAAGCTAATACCTAAAAATGAGGCATCAATAGAAGAACAAAAAGAACTAAAAAAATTATTAAGTGATATATGCGAGGAGGAATAATAAATAAAATGAAAAAGACACTCATAAAATGTTATGAGGTGGCTTATGTTTAAAATTACGGAAACTTTTAATAAAGATGATAATGCTCTTAATTTGGTTGATTTGTTAAATAAATATATAAAAAGTGTGCTAATTAAAAATTAGTACATTCGCGAGATTTAAATTAAAGTGTTATGCTTTAACTGGCTTTGATTGTTATACAAAAAAGAAAGGAGTAGTAAATGTATAACGGACTTGCACAAATGCCAAATAATATTTATAGAGCGGTCATATATATAAGATTATCTGAAGCAGATGAAGGAAAATCTTATGAATCAGAAAGTGAAAGTATTACTAATCAAAGAAATTTATTAATGAACTTTGTAAAAGAAAAAGGTTTTATATTTGTTGGAGAATATGTTGATGATGGATATTCTGGTACTAATTTTGAAAGACCTGGGTTTACTAAAATGATTGAAGACATTAAAAACAAAATGGCTAATTTGGTTATAGTAAAAGATTTATCAAGATTAGGTAGAGATCATGTTATGACAGGATATTATATAGAAAACTATTTTCCAGAAAATAATATAAGATTTATATCATTACAAGAAAACTACGATAGTGCAATTAATCAAGCAAGTAATGATTCATCGACATTTATAATTGCTTGTAATGATTATTATAGTAGGCAAAATTCTATTAAAATTAGAAGTGTTTTAAATGATAAAAGAAAGAAAGGAAAGTTTATTGGAAGTAATCCAAGCTATGGATATATGAAAGATCCAGAAGAAAAAGGTCATTTAATACCAGATCCAGAATATGCGCCAGTAGTAAAAAAAATATTTGAAATGGCTGCAAGCAGTGTAGGATTATCTGATATAACTTCATACCTAAATGATAATAAAATTAAAACACCTAGTAGTTTAAAACGAAAAAATCCTAATTCTAAAATGAGATACAATGAAGAGTGGACTATATCATCGGTTAAGAAAATACTAAAAAATAGAATGTATACAGGTGATATGGTTCAAAGTACACAGGCCAAAGTAAATTATAAATCTAAAAAGAAGAAAACTCTTCCAAAAAGTAATTGGGACATAGTTCCTGGAACGCATGAACCATTAGTTGATAAATTAACTTTTGAAAGAATCCAAGGTAATGTTAAAAGAACTAATAAAAGTATAAGTAAAAGAGATAAAAGATTATTTGAAAATTTATTATTTTGTAAAGAATGTGGAAATGCTTTAACTATTACTTATAGAAAAAATCAAGATTATTGGACTATCAATTGTAATAAATATGCAAGAGATCCAAGAAGAAGATTATGTGAACCACATTTTATGCCATATGATAAATTAGAAGAAGCTTTACTTGAAGCAGTAAGAACAACCTGTAAAGATTATATTAATAAAATTGATTCTAAAGTCTTATCAAAGGAAATAGCAGATAAAAATAGTAGTAAGAATGATAATAAGGAAAAGATAAGATATTTAGAAAATAAGATAAAAGAATATATCTCAAAAATAGATATGTTATATGAAGATAAGTTTAGAGGTAATATTTCAGAGGCTACTTATAAAAGGTTATCACAGGAAACAGAAAGACTTTTGAATAAGTCGCAGTTAGATTTAGAAAGATATAAAAATATTAAAAAAGAAAGTATCAAAACAAAAGAATTAGAAGAATATGAAAAAAGAATAAGAGAATTAATTGATATAAAGAAACCTACTAGAGAACTTTTACAAACATTAATTGATAAAATTGAAATTGATAAGAATAAAAATATTGAAATTTTCTATAAATTCATGATTTAAAAATTCTGTGCATTATGCACAGAATAGTACATAAAATTAAAACTCGTATATATCACAATTATAACTTCGGCCCAAATTGGTCCGAAGCCTAAAGATAAATAACTTTGTCCAAAATTGGGACAAGGTTAACATACGACCGTGTTGGTCGGAAGTTATAACTTCGTCGCATATCGCTACGAGGTTAAAAAATGACAAATTAACATGTAATATAATTTTTTGTAAGCCAAATTATAACTTGTATTCAACTTGGGCACAAGTTAAAACTTCTACCCAAGATGGGCAGAAGTTGAATAATTTATAGACGATCATAATTATTTGTTAGATTTTATACTATCATAAATTAAAGGCAATAGAATAACAGTTGATAAAAAAGTAAATATATCAATTATTTGTGGAAAAAATTGTTCTTTAAATAATACCATAATTATATAAACAATAATAAATGCAATAATTATTGAAATGTTTGTTGATTTCTTAATAATTAAATTCCATTTATCTTTATTTTCTAATTGTTTAAATAAATTAAATAACTTGTTTTTAATTATTTTAATTGCATTAAGGCAAATAATTATAATTAGGTTTAATGTAATTGTAGGAATACTAAGTATAAAAAATATTATTATATCTATAATTTTAGTAAGTTTATTATTGTACTTTCTGTATAAATAAAAATCATAATTAATGAAAGTAAAATCCTTTTCTTTATAAATAAAATAATCACTAATTGATTTTGATATTTTTTGTTTAAGAGTGGTGTTAATATTAGAAATAAGTACAAAAATATTTGTAGAAGTTAAAAATACAAATAAAATGATTTTAATTATTAAGTATAGTATTAATAATATTTCTTTATGCATGTGTGGTATATTAGCAAAAATGTCTAAATAAACAGGTGTTACATATCCTGAAAAAAATATAATAAAAATAATTGTAGATGTTACATTTATATACTTGGTATCTAATGTAAAATCATTTTTATTGCTATAGATGTTTGAAACAGATTTTATTAAAGTAAATAGTGGTAATATAAAAATCAATATTGTTAAAATGATATTTTTAAAATTGGAAACTATATATATTGTAGCAAGAATTGATACTAAAAATAATATTGTTACTTTGTAATGACGTATTTTGTCAAATTTTTCTTTTGCTTGTACCTTTGTTTTGGTTTGCATATTATCTAAATATTCAATAAATAAGAAATTTGCAATAAATGGTATTCCAACTATTAATTCAAATATGTGATTATATAGAAAAAAATTTAAATGTTCTATCATAATGACACCTCCATAATTTAGTTATATATTTTAACACTTTATGAAGATATAGGCAATTATTTGTGCTTGGGGTAATTTAACATGAAGTTATTAAAAACGATAGTTTGTCGAATATGTATGAATTACTATACCGGTAACGGAACAAGCATATTGACAAATACTACCGTTTGCGGTATAATTATAGCAGAGGTGAAAAGTATGGAATTTATGACTACAAAAGAAGCCGTTGAAAAATGGAATATTAGCGAAAGAAGAATAAGACAATTATTACAAGATGGTAGAATTGATGGTGCTGTAAAAGTAGGAAATAGTTGGAATATTCCTGCTGATGCTGATAAACCTATTGATAAAAGAATAATTAAACCAGATGATAATAAATTTATCATTGATTTAGATGATAATTATTTTGATGAAGTAGATAGCTTAAAAAAAGTTTTAGATAGTAAAAGACCAATACCAAAAGAAACTTTGAAATCATTAAGAGAATCTATTAACTTAGAATGGACTTATAATAGCAACGGAATTGAAGGTAATAACTTAACATTAAGAGAGACACAAGTTGTTTTAGAAGGGATAACTGTTGGTGGGAAATCTATTAAAGAACATTTAGAAGCAATTAACCATGAAAAAGCAATTTTATTTTTAGATGATTTAGTTAAAGATAATGAACCAATTAGCGAATGGAATATTAAAAATATCCATCAGTTAATTTTAAAAGATATAGATAATGAAAATGCCGGGAGATATAGAAAAGAAAATGTAACTATTAAAGGTGCAACTCATATCCCCCCAGATTATTTAAAAGTTCCTGAATTGATGGAAAAATTAATATTAACTTATAATACTTGGAGTGAATATCATCCAATAATTCAAGCAGCATTATTACATGGTGAGTTAGTAAAAATTCATCCATTTGTAGATGGTAATGGAAGAACGTCCAGATTACTTATGAATTTAGTCTTAATGAACAACGGATATAATCCTGTAATTATAAAAAAAGAATCAAGATTAAAATATTATGAAGCACTGGATAAGGCGCATATAACTGGTAATTATACTGATTTTGTTAAGTTAGTTACTAAATTAGAAATAGAAATGTTAAAGAAATATTTAGAATTATTGTAGGAGGAAGAGATGGAAATAGAAGTAATTATAGCAGCTATAATAGAAGGAATTGTGACATTAATTGTAGGTTTTTGCAGTGGATATTCGGTAGGAATTAATAAAAAAAATAAATTTAATCAAAAAGCTAGAGATAACGCTAATCAAATTCAAATTGGTGAAATAAATAATGGAAAGTAAAAATCAGAACGCTAGAGATAACGCTGTTCAAGTTCAGGTGGACACAATAAATGTCGGATTAACTGAAGAAAATGTGAGAAATATATTTTCTATTGAAGCGCAAAAGGTTTTGAAAGAAGCGGAATTAGTAGCAACAGAAGTTGCTCTAAGAAGATTAAATGAATATAATGAAACATTGATAAATAAATTAGTGAAATATGAAATGTTACAAGCATTTACAGATCCTGCAATTCAAATGTTATTTAGAAAAACAGAAAGAACCGCTATTTGTACAGATAGAGAATTTGATTATGAAATGTTAAGCGAATTATTAGCACATAGAGTAAAGAAGGACAAAGATTATGTGGTAAAAGCAGCAATTAATAAATCAGTTGAAATAATTGAAGATATTTCAGAGGAAGCTTTATTAGGGTTAACATTATTATTTGCAATAATAAACTTACAACCAGAAAGCGGTATTGTGTCTGAAGGATTAGCTGTATTAGATAGTTTATTTGGAAGATTAATTACCGGTAATAAACTACCGTTTGGAAGAACATGGATAGACAATTTGGAAATTGTTCAAACGGTAAAAACAATACCATATTCGAGTATTCCAAAATTTAATGATCTTTTTAATAAAAAATTAGATGGTTATTTTAAGGATGGAATAGAAATAAATTCTGAAAAATATAATAAAATAATAAATGATTTGAAAAATATTGGATTATCAGAAAATGTACTAATAAAAAATGAATATATAGATAATTATTATAAAATTCCTGTAGTTGAAAAGAACCAAATAAAAAATTTAAAAATTAACAAAGTTACGAAAACTGGCCAAATTACAGTTATAAAATTGACAGATGAGCAAATAAAAGTATTAGAAAACATATATGAAAATTATGATAAAAAGCCACAAAATATAGTTGAAATTCAAAAAAAATATGAAGAGGAGTTTGATAGGTATGTTAATTTGAAAAAAATTTCTACTTGGTGGAATGATACAATGTTTAATATGTCAAGTATAGAAATAACCCCGATTGGAAGAATTTTAGCACAAGTGAATGCTAAAAGATTAGATGATAGAGTTCCTAGTTTAGAAAATTAACTACACAATGACCATCACCAGGCGGCGAAGGAGCCGAAGTCATCTATGCCCTAAGAAACAAAGATACCCTAGCCAAAAACATTCTGAATAATATAGGAGCCACTGGACAAGAAACAAGAAAATATTACCAAAGAAGACTACCGAGTGATACCTCAAAAGACTACTATTTCATACATCGAAATACTGGCAATCTAGAACCACTAATAGTTGAGTATGGTTTTATAGATAGTGCCAAAGATGTCAACTTTTTAAAAGAAAACTACAAAGAACTAGCAGAAGCCGTCATATCAGCAGTAGCAAACTATATAGGAGTACCATACACACCGCCTGAAGGATTAATAACCAATACCTACATAGTACAAAAGGGTGACTCACTATATAGCATTGCCAATAAACTAGGTACCACTGTTTCAGAATTAAAAAAAGAAAACAACCTTACCTCAAACACTCTCCAGATAGGAGATGTCTTAAGAATACCGTCAAAAGAAGTATATGAAGGAGATACCAATATCTATACTGTAAAAAGTGGTGACTCACTATACAAGATAGCCCAAAACAATAACACTACTGTTGATGAAATAAAAAGATTAAATAATCTAACATCAAATAATCTCGTAATAGGCCAGGCACTAAAACTACCAAGTCCTCTTACTCCAGAAAATACTTACACAGTAAAAAGTGGCGATTCTCTATATAAAATAGCCCAAAAATATAATACTACAGTAGATGAACTAAAAAGAGCAAACAACCTTACTTCAAACATTTTATCCGTAGGTCAGGTCTTAAAACTACCAATCACATCATCAGAAACACCATCATCAAATACAGTAGATTATACCGTTAAATCAGGTGACTCCTTATACAAGATAGCAAATCAATATAATGTAACTGTGGATGCCATCAAAAGAGCCAATAATCTTACTACCAATACTCTCCAAATAGGAGAGGTATTAAGAATACCATTAGGTACTTCAAGGGAAACAACATATACAGTAAAGTCAGGCGATTCTCTATATTCTATAGCTAAAAAGTATAATACAACAGTAAATAGACTAAAAGAATTAAATAATCTTAGTTCAAATCTATTAAATATAGGTCAAATATTAATCGTAGGATAATGTCCATATAGAAAGTATATAACAATATATTTTCTTTTTCTTTATATTTCCCCTTAAGCCTATAGTCTGTGCGACTGTGATGGTCGTATAATTTAGTGGGTGGAAATCCCACCTAGAAAGTAGTACCCGCTACATCTAGTAACGAGTCTTGGAACGAAAGTGGTAACACTTAGTTTAAGCGTAGACAGTTAGATATTAGAGTTAGTATTGAGCCCCGAAATAGGCTTAACAATCAGAGTGCAGATGCCATAGACTAGGCACAATGCAACACTTGATAATATGATATGGGAAGTATTATCAAGGCTCTGCGGGGTCAAAGACCTAATTATGATATACAATGATTATACGATGACCAGTGAGAACCTATATCTTCTCCCCTTTTAATGAAAGGCATTAGAACTAAATTGAATAGAGAAAGTGAAAAGAGTATGAGAAAACAAGTGTAAAAGACAAGTTTATCAAAAGAGGTATAGGTAGTCAGATGTATTCATAGTACTGAAGATATTGTATCAATAAATACAATGGAGGGAAGGGATACATGTAATATAGTTCTTATTAAAAGAAATATTATCGCTATACAAGGAGCGACTAAATAATGACAACTAAAATAATAGGAATAGGTCAAGTAATTAATGCTTGATAAAACTCTATATTACAGGGAGCCGTATGCGAGAAAGCCGCATGTACGGATCTGCGAGGGTCATATGAGGCAACTCATATTTCTACTCACTTTCGGAGCATTATGAAGCCTAAGGTCTTCATAATGAACAATTTTAAATTAAGTAATTACCACATTTTTACAATTAATATATCAAAAATTTAAATGCCTATGTAATAATTGCGATAGAGAAAGTGTATCAATGTGGAAGTATCAAAACTAAGAGAAGAGTTTTTAAATAAATTATAGAAATAAGAGTAATTTCAAACTATCTTTTTGAAAATATAAAAAACATCATTCCTGATATCATGATGTCTCTAAAATGAGGTTCACATACATATATTCTAGTTTTGATTTACACATCAAATGTAAAGTCAGATTAATGTTGTATCTTACTTTGTCAAATATTGTCATATTATGACAAAAACAAAAATAAAATATCGTAATTATATATTCTACTAATGATTAAGGAAACATAAAGCCTTTTAAAAATTAAATCGAAATTAATGAGTAAAAATACATTTACTTAATATTTTTAATATGGTATAATCAAGATATAAATAGGAGGAAGAAATGAAGAAAAAACAAAATATTTTAGTAATAGCTTTAATATTACTAGCGGTTATTACTTTCGGAGTAATTATATTAGTATCAGGAAAGGAAAATACAAGTAGTCTTGAGACAACTAAAGATATTATCAAAATGATTAATTCAATAAATAAAGATAATAAAAATGTTTTACCGGAACTTGAAACTATGAAAATAGATGTAAAAAATATTGATGAAGTTACTAGTTATACAGGATTAACATCAAATGATAATATTGAATCAATTGTTGTATCAGTACCAATGATGACAGCACAAGCTTATTCAGTGGCTGTTGTTAAGGTTAAAGATAATGCAGATGTAGAAAAAATTAAGCAAGAGATGCTAGATAATATTGATATGAGACGTTGGATTTGTGTTTCTGCAGAACAATTATATATTACTAATAGTGGTAATGTAATATTCTCTGTAATGACCGATAAAGATATTGCTAAGGCAGTATATGATGATTTTAAAAAATATGTAAATAATAATATTGGAAAAGAATTAGAAAAATCGAATGATGAAGAAAATATAGAACTTCCACCAGAAATGCCAGCAGAAGAGTAAAGAAGCACCTTTAAAGGTGCCTTTTTAAGAGGAGGATAAAATGTTATTTACTAGTATTAGTTTTTTGTATTATTTTTTACCAGCGTTAATAATTATATATTTTATAACACCTAAAAAATATAAAAATATTATTTTATTAATTGCTTCTTTATTGTTTTATTTTTATGGACAAAATACAGCATGTCCTCATCCATAAAACAGCCATCTTTTTCCACATCCACTACCTGGCCGCCCACCATGCCGTACATGCCGGCTTTGTGTCCAAGAATCTTCAGTGCCCGGCCGATCTGTGCTGCCTCTGTCTCACTGTCAAATGCTAAAAAAGCTGTTTCAAATGCTCCATTTAACAGGGCATCTCCTGAAAGGATCCCCATAGCCTCTCCAAACTTTTTGTGGGTGGTTAATTTCCCTCTTCGGTACTCATCATTATCCATAGCAGGCAGATCATCATGTACCAGAGAATATGTATGGATCATCTCGATCGCCGCCATAAAAGGCTCTATCGTATCATCTTTGCCACCGAACATTTTATAGGTCTCCTGCATCAGCATGGGACGCAGGCGCTTTCCGCCTGCCATAAGACTATAGTTCATGGCTTCAATAACGGTCTTCTGGTATCCTTCCTCTGCTGGAAGATATTCCTTCAGTAATTCTTCAATCGCTGCCGTTCTCTTCTGCAATTCCTGTCTGAATAACGTTTCTTCCATGTCTAATGCCAACCTTCCTCTACCTGCCGGTATGCTGTATGCTTACTGGGGATCCAGCGGTTCCAGTCCGCCCTCTTCGTTCAGCTTCATGACCTGTTTTTCCACCCGGTCGATCTGTTCGCTGCACTGTTTCAGCAGATTCATGCCCTTGCTGTACGCCGTAAAAGCTTCCTCCAGAGAAATATCCTCTGCTTCCAGCTGTCCGATCAGTTCTTCCACTGCGGAAAAATTCTCTTCCAGGCTCTGTGGTTCCTGTGCTTCCGTTTTCTTTTTTCCTGCCAAAATAGCACCTCCGTCTGC